>MDTD01079336.1_pt1 | contig 17716 bp, 17 predicted proteins | sample 811221 | NCBI WGS metagenome assembly MDTD01 (sample SAMN05326646, study PRJNA326480) | marine metagenome | isolation source: seawater | place: Pacific Ocean: South West | collected 2011 | reverse complement strand
ATTCGTCCAGCAACAGTATGCGGATATTCACCTAGACAAAGATTAGATGTGGTAGTTAATATATTTACTAATTTAGCTTATCATAAAAGAAAAATAAGTATATTTGGTGGAAAACAGTTAAGACCAAATATTCACATCTACGATATGGTTAGAGCTTACGAGACATTAATTACTTCGCCTGTTGAAAAAGTTTCTGGTGAAATTTTTAACGCCGGATATCATAATCATACGGTTAGTGAGCTGGGAAATATAGTAAAAAGTAAAATTGGTAATGATGTAGTTTTAGAAACTATACAATCTAATGATAATAGATCATATCATATTTCGTCCGAAAAAATTAAAAAAAAACTAGGTTTTAATACTACTAAAAACATTGGGGATGCTGTATTAGATTTAAAAAACGCTTTTGAGCAAAATTTATTACCAAACTCCTTAGATAATGAAAAATATTTTAATATAAAAAAAATGAACAACATTAAATTAAGATGAAAGATAAAATTATAAATCAACTTGAAGAACAAGCTTTAAAACTAAGACAAAAAACTTTTCAAGCTTTTATAGATAAAAAAGAGGCCCATTTAGGAGGTAGTTTTTCAATGATTGAAATTATCGTATGTTTATATCATAAAATTCTAGGTAAGAATGATAAATTCATTTTAAGTAAAGCTCATGCTTCTTTCCCGCTATGTATCACTTTAAGAGAAAAAGGTTTTAGACCCAATTTAGGAACTCATTTAGAACTTGACGAAAAAAATGGTATATATGCTACTACTGGTAGTTTAGGACACGGCTTTCCAATAGCTACAGGTAGAGCTTTAGCAAAAAAATTATTAAAAAAAAGTGGAAAAATTTTTGTTATGATAAGTGATGGAGAATGCCAAGAGGGAACTACCTGGGAAACATTATTGGTAGGTGCGAAACATAAGCTAAATAATTTAAATTTAATTATTGATTATAATAAAATTCAAGCATTATCTAAGATAGATGAGGTTTTACCATTAAGTAATCTAAAAAAAAAAATAGAGTCATTCAATTGGGAATGTGTAGAAGTTAAAAACGGCCATAATTTTAAATCACTTATAAATGCATTTTCTAAAAAAAAATCAAAAAAGCCAAGAGCAATAATTATACATACAGTTAAAGGTAAGGGAATTAATCAATTCGAGAATGATCCAGTTTGGCACGCTAGAAAATTATTACCTAACGATATCAAAATTGGAAGAAAGAAACTCAGGATGGTATGAGAAGAAAATTTGGCAAGATCATAAGTGAAATAGCATCAAAAGATAAAAAAGTTAGACTTATCGTAGGTGATATTGGTTATGGAATATTTGATGAATTTAGAAAGCAAAACCCTAAACAATTTATCAATATGGGTATTTGTGAGCAAAGTATAATTGGTATAGCTGCCGGTATGGCATTAGAGGGATTAAAACCTTGGGTTTATACAATTACTCCTTTTTTAATTGAAAGACCATTTGAACAAGTAAAACTAGATATTGATCAACAAAATACTAATGTAAAATTAATTGGATTTGCAGATTATCCTACACTTGGCCCAACCCACTCAGAAATTGATGCAAGAAAACTTATGTCACAATTTAAAAATATTAAATCATTCTATCCTAATGACAGCCAATCTACCGAGAAAATTATAAATCAATGTCATAAACTAATAGGTCCATGTTTTGTGAGTTTAAAAACAGATAAAACTTTAAATAAAAATTGGTAAATCATGCCTAATTTTACTACACAAGAAGAAAAAAAAATATCAAACGAGTTTGAAAAACAAGGATATTTAATTAGAGATATAGAGGATAAAAAGTCTATTCAAAAAATAAGAGATATTTATATTAATTCAGCAACAAAAAACTTAAATAAGAAATTTAATTATAGTAAAGAAGATTTCTTAAATAATTTTCATAAAATAATAAAATCCGAAGATTTAAATTCATTTAGATTAAAAATTATTAACAATGTAAATAATAATTCTGAATTAAGAGAATTATATTACAAGATTTCGAGAAGGTGGTTGGACAATCTAATTGGCAACGAGGTTGCCATGCAGTTAAGAGTGAATTTAAGCATTCAGCTACCAAACGATAATAGTTCTTTGCTTCCGCTACACTCAGATGTTTGGTCAGGAGACTCACCTTTCGAGACAGTTGTTTGGATACCTTTAGTAAATTGTTATAAATCTAAAGCTATGTATATTTTACCACCAAAAAAATATGAAAAAGTAAAATCTTTATTTAATAATAAAAAAAATAATTCCACAGATAAAATATTTAATAAAATAAAAAAAGATTTAAAATGGATAAAAATAAATTATGGCCAAGTTTTAATATTTAATCAATGTTTACCACACGGTAATATTATAAACTCAGAGAAAGAAACTAGGTGGTCATTGAATTGTAGATTTAAAAGTATTTTTACTCCTTATAGTGACAAAAAGATTGGTGAGTTTTTTGAACCAATATCATTGAAGAAAGTTTCTCAACTTGCTTTAAAATACAAACCACTATTTAATGAAAAAGGTTAGAGGTTATAATTTCAGTAGGCCCTACATGGGAGAACGTGTACCACAACATGTTCAAAATATAGTTATTAAAGATTTTTGCAAAAAGAAAAAATTGAATTTTCTTTTAAGTTACACAGAATATTCAATGCCAAACTCCTTCCATATGCTCAACCAACTTTCTAACAACCTTGAGGGTTTATACGGTGTAGTAGCTTATAGTTTGTTTCAATTACCAAGAGATAAAAAAAAAAGGTCTAATATTATTAAGAAGTTTTTAAAAAAAAAAAAGAAACTCTTTTTTGCTTGTGAAGGCCTTGAAATTCAAACTAATGAAGATCATCGAAGAATTGAGGATATATGGTTGGCGAAAGAGATCTACCTTAACTGTCCAAAAAAAATTAATATCTAGATTTAATGCTTAAAAATTTTGTTACAAAACTTCACACTTCAACAAAAAGAGATTATTTAAAGCGTATGTTAGATAAAAAAGTCTCCTGTATGAAGATTGCAAAAAAATTCGGTAAAGAATACTGGGACGGAAACAGAAGGTATGGATATGGAGGATATAAATATATTCCAAATAGATGGAGTAGAGTAGCAAAAGAAATTATTTCACATTACAAATTGAAATCGGGATCTAAAATTCTAGATGTAGGCTGTGGTAAAGGATTTTTGCTTTGGGAGATGTTGAAAATTCAACCAAATTTAAAAATTTATGGTTTCGATATTTCAAAATATGCAATTAGAAAAAGTTTTAAACACGAAAATATAAAACTTTTTTGTCATAAAGCGGAAAAAAAATTTCCGTTTAAAAATAAATATTTCGATTTAGTAATTTCTTTGGGAACTCTGCATAATTTAAATATAGAAGATTTAAAAAAATCACTTCAAGAAATTGAGAGAACAGGAAAAAAAAAGTATGTTATGATAGAAAGTTATAGAAATGATAAAGAACTATTTAATTTACAATGCTGGGCATTGACTTGTAAATCATTTTTTTCAAAAGGTGAATGGGAATGGATATTAAAAGAATTTAAATATAAAGGAGATCATGAACTGATATATTTTGAATAAATTTATATTTACAAAAAAAGAATATATTGATATTAAAAGCAATGAAAATTTTAAAAGAAGATAAAAAAGCGAAAACAAAAGCCTTTTTTTTTAAAAATAGCAGTACAGTCCTAAATTCTAAAATAATTGGTTTTCTAGAAAAATATTATAAGAAAAATAAGAGAGATATAAGAGTCTGTTTACACACCAGCCCAAAAGATAAACACCATGATATGGTCTTATTACAAAAGCGTAAAGACTTTTATAAACCTTGGTATGAAAATAGAAAGATGGGAACATTTCCTCATAAGCACCTGAAAAAAGGTGAAACGTACCACTTAATCAAAGGAAAAATGGCTTGCGTCGTATTTAAAAATAACGGCTCAATAAATTACGCTTTTACATTAAAACCGAATGATATTTTTAGAACACCAATTAATACTTATCATACTCAAGTGCCTTTATCTGAGTATGTTATTTATCATGAAGGAGCGCTTGGACCATTTAAAAAGGGCAATAGTGTCTTTCCTAAGTGGACTGATAAATTTCATAATAATAAGAAAGAGATACAAAAATTTAAAAGAGATCTAGCAAAAAAAATTTCTTTATCAAGATAACTTAAGACCCAATTTCATCAAATCTAATTAGTAAAAGATAATTCTATCACATTTTATAAAAGCAACTTTAAATTCAAGAATGATTTTTTCTATTTTTTCAAGCAAGATAAAAATTCTAATCAAATTTACATTAGTAATTTTTTTTTCTTTTTTTACTATTCCTGTTCTTCTTATAATATATTTGGTGAGTCCATTTTTTTTAGTAAGGTTTAAAAATTTAAGATCAGAAAGAATAGGTCATTTTGCAGCTAATACAGAGCTATATCTGTGTGAAAAAAAAAAGAAAATTAATACACCAAAGCAAAATTATATAGATTTATTTTTTTGTAACGAAATTTGTAATCAACAACTCTTGTCGATGTGGAAGAGAAAAATTTTAATTTTTCCAAAATGGATCTTGTATAATTTTTTTATAGTTAATAAATTTTTTTCAAAATTCTTCAAATTTACTAAAAGACATGAAATTCAAGATTCATCTAGCGACAGAGATATTTACGATCTTCTTGAGAAGAGTAAGCCAAACTTAGAATTCACCGCTGAAGAGGAAAAACTTGGTGCAAATTTGTTAAAAAGACTAAATTTAAAAAAAGATTCCAAATTTGTTATACTCGCAGTAAGAGATAACACTTATTTAGAAAACAAGTTTCCCAAACAAGATTGGTCATATCATGATGTTAGAAATCAAAGTTTAGAAAACTTTATTTTAGCAATAGATGAAATTGTGAATAGAGGATATTATGTCTTGAGAGTTGGTGGTACTTCTCAATCAAAAAAATTAAAGCACTCTAATCCGAAAGTAATTGATTATACTCATTCAAAGTTTAGAAATGATTTTTTAGATATTTATTTAGGTGCAAAATGTGAATTTTGTATCTCATCTGGCTTTGGCTTAGATGCAGTCCCAAGGATTTTTAGAAAACCAATTATTTCAATTTTATTAGCTCCAATTGATATACATACTGAATTATCTAACCAAATAACAATTTTAAGGCCTTATTTTGATATTAAAGAGAAAAAAAAACTTACTTTAGATCAAATGTTAAATATTAAAATTGCAACAATAATGAATGGGCATGAGTTTACTGCAGCAGGTTTAAGAGTATTAGAAAACACGGCTGAAGAAATCAGAGATGTGACTATTGAAATGATGGATAGGTTAGATGGGAAATGGCAGCAAAATAATAGTGATGAAATTATTCAAAAAAATTTCTGGAATAAATTTAATAAAATGCACAATTTATACATACAAAGTTCAGGCAAAAAAGCCCACGGCACTATAAAAGGTAGAATCGGAGCTAGTTTTCTAAGAAATAACTGTACGTAATTATGTTTTTAAAATCTCTAATTTTCTTTTTTATAAAAAGTTTACAAAGATTTAAAAAAGATTTTTTAATTTATTTGTCGTTAGTAACAGTTGATACTTTATTTATTTTTTTCTCCTTTGCAGCAATTGTGCCTTTTGCACAATTTCTAGTAGACTCAGAATTAAAAGACCCAAACAAACTAACTGTAGCAGCATTATTTTTTCTACAAAAAATTAATATAAGTCCTTCATATTTAAGTTTGGCTATGCTTTTCATTACGACTTTTACTGTATCATCAATACTTTCTTTAAATGTTAAATACCAGACTGAAAAAATTAAGTTTAGTTTTGAAAAAACTTTAACTAATGATATTTTAATTGCAGTTTTAAATTGTAAATGGAGCCATTTAGGTAATTTACATCAAGGAAAGATTTTAAATATTTTTAGTACCGAATTACCTCTTGTAGGAACTTCTACGAGACTTTTAGCTGAAATTTTTTCTAGTTTATGTAAATTAGTCATATACCTTTTTGTACCTTTTCTTATCGATGCAAAATTTACAGCTACTGTAATTGTAATGATTTTAGCAGTTGGATTACCTTTTTTATATTTTAATAAATTAGCCACCCAATTAGGAACAGCAAGAATGAAAGCTACTTCAAGAGCAATAGATTATTTGAGTGAAACTTATCAAGCAATGAAATTAATTTTAGGTTTTAATTTATCTAAGCAAACAGTGGATAAAAATTTAGATCTTACAAAAAAACATATAAAAGAAACTTTAAAATTTCACTATTTAGATTACTCAGTTTCTCATTTGTATAAACCTGCTGCAATTATTATTGTATTAATAAGTTTTGGAAATAGTTTTGAATTAGAAAAAATATCGACGTATATAGTTCTTTTTTGGGGCTTATACGGTTCCATACCTTTAATTTCCTCTATTATTAATTCATCACTTTCAGTTAGCAATTTTTATCCTGGATACAAACAAATTTATGACGTAATCGAAAATTGTAAAAAATTTAAAGAAAATGATAAAGGAAAAAATTTTGAAAATTTAAATAAAGATATTAAATTCAAAAATGTTAGTTTTCATTATATAGATAGCAATCCAATTTTAAAAGATTGTAATATTTTGATACCTTCCAAAAAAATAACTACTTTTGTTGGTAAAACAGGAATAGGTAAATCTACACTTATAGATTTATTGATAGGATTCCAAATTCCTATAAGTGGAGAGATTTTTTATGATGACACATCGATTAAAGAATTTAATATAAAATCTTTACGAGAAAAAATTGGATATGTTCCTCAAGATCCATTTCTCTTTAATACGAGTATAAGAAAAAATATAATGTGGGGCAATCCCTCTGTGAATGAAAATGAAATATATAATTTACTTTCAGAAATAAATGCTAAAAATTTCGTAGAAAATTCTCCTCAAAAACTTGAAACAATTGTTGGGGAACGAGGACTTAAAGTTTCAGGGGGCCAGAGACAAAAAATAGCTTTAGCAAGAGCTCTTGTTAGAAAACCAGAAATTTTAATTTTAGATGAGTCGTTAAGTTCTATGGACGTAAACTCCTCTGAAATTATTAACAAATATTTAAAAGAATTATCTAAAAAAATAACAATAATAAATATTACCCATAAAATAGAGCACACAAAATATTCCGATAAGGTTATACTAGTTAAAGATAATCAGTATAAAGAAGTTTCGAATATTACTACGTATTGATAAATAGAAAGAAAAGTTAGATTTTATCTAATTTATAAAATTATGACAAAAAAAATATTAATCACTGGCGGCACAGGTTTCATAGGCTCTCATTTAGCAGAGAAATGTGTTCTTAACGGATACAAAGTAACAGTTTTTGATCGTTATAATCCAAATTATAATTTGGGTAATTTAGAAAACTCTATTTACAAAAATAAAATTAAGTTCATATTTGGTGATATAAGAGATTATGACTCTGTTAATAATGCTGTAAAGAAAAATGATATTGTTTTTCATTTAGCTGCTTTGATAGGCATACCATACTCTTACTTGTCTCCAAATGCTTATATAAAGACTAACGTTGAGGGAACTTATAACGTATTAGAAGCGTGCAAAAATAATAAAATAGCGAAAACTATTATTACATCAACCAGTGAAGTTTATGGCACTGCTAAGTATATTCCAATAGATGAGAGACATCCTCTGCAGCCCCAATCCCCTTACTCTGCAAGTAAAATTGCAGCTGATAATCTTGCATTGTCCTACCACCATTCCTTTGGATTACCATTAATGATAATTAGACCTTTTAACACATATGGACCAAGACAATCACAGAGAGCAATAATACCAACTATAATTAATCAATTAATGAATAATAGCAAAAAAGGTATATTGAAACTTGGAAATGTTGAACCTACGAGAGACTTTATGTTTGTCCAGGACACAGTTGAGGGATACTTAAATTGTTTAAAAAAAGCAAAATTTAAAGGTGAGGTGGTTAATATTGGTACAGGTTTTGAAATTTCAATAAAAAATTTAGTAAAAATAATTTCTAAAATATTGAACAAGAAAGCTATAATAAAAAAATCAATTGAAAGATCTAGACCTAATAAAAGTGAAGTTGAAAGACTGTGTTGTTCAACCAAGAAGGCAAAAAAACTTCTTAATTGGAAAGCAAAATTTTCTAATCTTTTAGGCTTAAAGAAAGGATTAAGAAAAACTATAGATTGGCAAATAAAAAATAGTCAAAGAACTTCCTTTGATAAATATATCGTTTAAAGATTAAAATGATACAGTTGAACGCTCCAAATATTTCAAGAAACGAAATTCAATTAGCATCAAAAGCCCTTAGAACGGGCTGGGTATCCGATGGGAAATATCTAAAAATTTTTGAAGAAAGATTTAAAAAATATGTAAATTCAAAATTTGCAGTTTCCTGCATTAATGGAACTAGCGCTCTTCATTTAGCTTTAAGAATAATCAAAGCTGACCACAACACAGAGGTTTTAGTTCCTTCGATCAGTTTTATAGCTACGGCTAACGCAATAATTTATAATAATGCAACACCAGTATTTTTAGGTGTTAATAAATATCTTAATCTTGATGAATTAAGTTTAAAAAATTTTATTAAGGAAAATACTTATAAAAAAAATGGTAAACTAATTAATAAAAAAACAAAAAAACATGTAGTTGCTTTGACAGTCGTAAATGTTTTTGGTCATTGTGCAAATTTAAACGCAATTAAAAAAATTTGTGATCAAAATAATATCTATTTGATAGAAGATGCTGCCGAGAGTCTAGGCTCTTTTTTTAGATTAAAAAAAAAATTAAAACATAGCGGAACATTTGGCCATATTGGATGCTTTTCCTTTAACGCTAACAAGATAATCACCACCGGAGGAGGAGGTATGATTGTAACAGATAATCGATATTTTGGAAAAAAAGCTAGATTTTTAGCCAATCAAGCTAAAGATGATACAGTTTTTTTTGAACACTCAGAAATAGGCTACAATTACAAATTACCAAATATAAATTGTGCTATAGGTTGCGCCCAAATAAAAAAAATTAATAAATTTAAAAAAAAAAAAATTAATAATTTTTTAACTTACAAAAAATATTTAAAAAATAATATTGAAATTTTGGAAGCACCTAACTATTCAGACAGTAATTATTGGCTATCATGTGTAAAATTTAAAGTTAAAAAAAATATAATCAATTATTCAATCAATTATCTATTAAAAAAAGGAATTATTTCGAGACCAGTTTGGAAATTGCTGCCAAAACAAAAAAAATTTAAAAAATACCAGAAATTTGATTTTACAAAATCACAAAAATTTACATTCAATATGCTTTGCATTCCTTCATCAACATCTTTAGACAATAAGCAGATTAAAAAAATTTCTTTGCACCTAAATTATTTAGCTTCTAAGTTTCAATAACAATGAAAAAAAAAAAATTAAGGTTAATAGCCAGGCTGGATATTAAAAGTCAGAATGTCATTAAAAGTATACAATTTGAGTGCTTAAGAACAATCGGAAAGCCATCAGAAATAGCTGAAAAGTATTACCAAAACGGTATAGACGAGATAATATATTTGGATACTGTTGCCAATTTATATAATAGAAGCAAGCTTACAAAAATAGTTTATGAGGCCTCAAAAAATATTCATATCCCATTAATTGCTGGCGGAGGATTAAGAAATCTTGATGATATTAAAGATGTTTTAAATGCAGGAGCTGATAAAGTTTTTATTAATACAGCAGCTATAAAAGATCCTAAATTATTAGAAAAAGCAGCTAACATCTATGGCTCTCAATGTATTGTTGCATCCATAGAAGCTAAAAAGAGATCTAATAATAAATGGGAAGCTTATGTGGATAATGGACGGGAAAGCACAAATGTAGATGTGATTAAGTGGGTTAAAGAAGTTGAAAATTTAGGTGCCGGAGAAATATTTTTAACTTCCGTGGATAGAGACGGAACAAAGAGAGGTTTAGAGGAGGAATTAATTAACGAAGTAAGTGAAAATACAAACCTTCCATTAGTTGTTTCAGGAGGATTTGGTAAATTAGATCAAATTAAAAATTTTTCCTCTAATGAAAAAATTGATGGTTTAGCAATTGGTAGTGTACTTCATTATGATTTAATTGGTATAAATGATATTAAACAGGAGTTAAGAAAAAACAACTACTTAGTAAGAGATACTTCAAATTATTCTTCAATTCATAAAAAAGAAACAAGCCTTAAAGAAATAGATAAAGATTACAATTATTTTTCAATGAGACAGATTAAAGATGAAGATTTAAAAGTTAAAAATACCAAAGATATTGAGAATAAAACTTTTAATATTAAAAAAAATAATTCATTCAAAATCGGCGTAATAAATTTTGGTATTAATAATTTACAAAGTGTTGAAAATTCTATAAAAAAATTAGGTTTCTCCTCTTCTTGGATTGATAAACCGGAAGAGGTATTAAAATCTGACAAGTTAATATTACCTGGCATTGGATCATTTGGAGTAGCTATAAATAATTTAAAAAATATGAAATTAATTGATCCTATAAAAAAAAAAATTTCAAAAAACACTCCCTTCCTTGGAATATGTTTAGGTATGCAAATGTTGTTTTCTAAAAGCTTCGAGCATGGAGAGCACGACGGTTTAAATATTTTAGAAGGAATTGTAGAACCATTTAAAAAAGAAAAAAATTTAAAAATTCCACATATAGGTTGGGGGTTGTTAAATAAATCCTCTCAAAAAAGTAATTTATTTAATGATATAGATTTTGAAAAAAACTATTTTTATTTTATTCATTCGTTTAAAGTAAATTCATCAAATAAAAATTATAATATACATAAAACTAGATATGGTAACGAAGAATTTTGTTCGGCAGTAGAACATAAAAATATTTTTGGAACACAATTCCATCCAGAAAAAAGTGGACAAGGTGGATTAAAGGTGTTAGACAATTTTTTAAAATTGTAATGCAAGAAGAAATCTATAAATTTAGTAAACTTGAAATAAATCAAGAAAAGTACGAAAATTATTCAAAAAGGAATGATTTCATATTAGATAAACAACTAGAAAAACTTCCAAAAAAAGTAATTTTTTGTAAACTCTGTGTTGGCTCTAACCAAAGACCTAGAACAGAATTTGACAAAGATGGAGTATGTAATGCTTGTAAGTATGCTAGAGATCTTAAGTTTAATGATAATGGAATAAATTGGGATAAAAGAGAAGATGAACTTAAGAGACTTTTAGATAAACATAGATCTAAAGATGGAAGCTGGGACTGTTTAGTGCCTAGTAGTCATGGCAAAGATAGTGCCTTGGTTGCCCATCAACTCAAATATAAATATGGTATGCATCCTCTTACTGTTACGTGGGCCCCATATATTTATACTTCTATAGGTTTTAAAAATTATATAGAGATGACCCATAGAGGGTTTGACGGAATGATTGCTTGGCCAAATGGAATTACACATAGAAAATTAGCGAGAATTGGTTTTGAAATTAAAGGCGATCCTTTTGAAGCGTTTGTTTATGGTCAAAAAGCTTATCCATTCCAAGTAGCTGTGAAATTTAAAATACCTTTAATTTTTTATGGAGAAAATGGAGAAGTTGAATATGGAGGAAGCTTCAAAAACCTGGAAAAACCTTACGAATCTCCTGAAGATTGGGAGGAAGAATATTATAAAGGAGCTGGCTTTGATAAAGTTTTATCTCAAGGAAATGAAATGGGAATTATTAGCGATCAGGAATTGAAAGAGGGATGTTTTGATTTTTATAGGTCTCCACCATTAGAAGAAATAAGGAAAGTCGGTGTACAAATGCATTGGTGGTCATATTATAAGAGATGGATGCCACAAGAAAATTTTTATTACGCAGTTGAAAACACTGGATTTTCACCTAATTATAAAAGAACTGACTCAACATACACAAAATTTGTTAGTATTGATGATAGATTGGACCCATTCCATTGGTATTTAGCATATATAAAATTTGGTTATGGTAGAGCGACTAGAGATGCTTGCACAGATATTAGATGTGGCCATATCACAAGAGAGGAAGGTGTTTCTTTAACACATAAATATGATCATGAATTTCCGATTACATATTTTAATGACTTATTAAACTATTTAGATATAACAGAAAATCATTTTTGGAAGATTATAGATAGATATAGATCGCCTAACATGTGGGAAAAAATAGATGGAAAATGGAAAAGAAAATTTGTTGTTTCGAATAAATCATTGTTAGGAGAAAAACCTGTCGGAGAGTAGTAAAACATGAAAAAAATTGCAAAATGTACTTTATGTAAAAAACCATCAAAGCATCTTATTACAAAATCAAAGCAACCTACAAAAATTTTTCCCACTAAAGATTATAAGAATTTTAGTAAAAAAGATTTACATATATATTTCTGTAAAAATTGTTCATATTGCTTTCAATATCCCATACCTTCTGAAAAACAGATAGATTCATTCTATCAAGACGAACAATCTGAATACACATCTATGATTAACGATCCTATTCTAGGCGCAGAAAAAGAGCAAGAAAAAGTAGACTTCATTATAAATTCAATGAGGAAACATCTTAATGTTAAAAAAAAATTAAACATAATTGAAATTGGTGGCTTTGATGGATATGTTGTTAGAGAGGTCGCAAAAAAATTTAAAGCAAAAAAATATCTAATTGAGCCTAACAAAGTCGGGGCGAGTATAGCAAGAAAAAATAATATAAAAGTTAAAAACTCTTATCTGGATGATAAATCAATTAAAAACATGGAAGGATTATATAACGTAGTCATTTGTAAACATGTGATCGAACATATAAAATATCTAGATAATTTTGTAGAGAATTTACAAAAACTACTAACTAAGGATGGAATTTTAATTATTGAAACACCAGACTTAGACGCAATTTTTAAAAAAAGTTTAACTAGAGAATTTATTCTTCAACACTTACACTACTTTTCAGTCTTAACTTTAAAAAACATTTTCAAAAAATTATCAGTAGTTAATTATATTACGACAAAGCAAGAAAATAGTTTAATTGTTGCTTTTACAAAAAAACCTAAAAAAGAAAAAAAAATATATCTTAATTTAAGAAAAGAGTCATTTTTGAAAAATTTAAACAAAAGAATAATTGCACTAAATAAATTTTGCAAAAGTCATTTTAAAAAAAAAGTATGGATATATGGTGCTAGTTCATCTGTTAATGAAATTTTTACCCTGTTTAGGGTTAATAAAAAATTAATTCAGGGCATTATGGATACTGATATGAAAAAAATAAAAAATAAACTTAAAATACCAATTCAACAAAATTTAAGAATTTTGTATTTCAAAAATAAAGAAATTTTAAAAACATCTGCTATCATTGTAGTCGCCTCAGCAAAAAAGCAAGTATTAATGACTTTAAAAAAATATCGTTTTAAAGGTCCAAAATATCTATTTCAATAAATAAAAAGATTAAAATTTGCATAAAATTATTTGCGTAATACCAGCAAAGAAAAAATCAAGAAGACTTAAAGGAAAAAATTTTAAACCTTTATTTAATAAACCTTTAGTCTTCTGGACTTTAAATTTTGCAAGCAATCTTAAATTTGTTGATAAGATCGTCTTAACTAGTGATAGTCAAGAAATCCTTAAAATTGCAAAACCTTTCAATAAAATTACAGGTCTAATGAGAGATAAAAAATTAGCAAGAGATAATACTTTGATGTGGGATGTTGTAAAAGATGTAATAGATAAATATAATGCAAATGATTTTCACGGAATTCTCTTATTACAACCTACCACACCTTATCGAAGTATTATAAAATTTAACTATTATTTAAAATATTTTAAAAAAAAATTACAAAATTATTATAGTGTGAGCACTACTACAAAAACAAATCACCCATGCTATTTGGAAGGTAAAAAATTATTTTTCAGAAAAAAAGGGAAAAAGTGTTATCAAACAGGGTCTTTAATATTATTAAGTATGAAGAGTTTTTTAAAAAAAAAATCTTTTAGAATAAATAATTCAAAGCCTATAATAATAAATAAAGATTATGAAAATTTTGATATAGACAATAATTCTGATTTTATGAATTCTCATTCTTTTTTTAAAAATAACAAAAAATTTAAAAAATATTTTCTATGCAAAAATCTATTATAAAAGAAATTATAAAGTTTCCTTATAAAAATTTTAAAACAAATATTTTAAATGAGGATGATACTATTAAAAAATCGATTATAACTATAAATAAATCAGTCGCTCAAATTATTTTTGTAATAAACAAAAAGAAACAACTAGTTGGCACAGTAACAGATGGAGATATTAGAAGATCTGTTCTTAAAAAAATAAATTTAAATACACCATTGAAAAAAATTATGAATCTTAAGTATTATTCAATCGAATATGAAACTGATTTGTCACTTATTAGTTTTCAAATGAAAAAAAAAGGAATTCATTACATTCCATTAGTAAATAAAAAAAAAATTATAAAGAAAATTTATTCAGATAGGGAATACTTTTCAAAAGAAAAGACTACAAATCAGAATTATCCTATAATTATATTGTCCGGAGGTAAAGGCGTTAGAATGAAATCGCTAACTAAAAATAAACCAAAACCAATGCTTTTTTTTAAAAATGCACCTATGCTAGAACATATAATAACAAATTTAAAAAAGAATAATTTTAAAAATATTTATATCTCTGTCCATTATTTAAAAAATAAGATTATAGAATATTTTAAAAATGGAAAAAAATTTGGAGTAAATATTAAATATTTAATAGAAAAAAAACCTCTAGGAACTGGAGGATGCATCAAATTATTACCAAAAAAAAACAATAACCCAGTGATTGTTATGAACTCTGATATTATATGTGAGCTTAATTTGGATAATTTGATTTCTTTTCACAAGAAAAACAAAGCCTATGCTACTATGGCTGTGAAAGTAATTGAAAAACCTAATCCATATGGAGTCATTAGAACAAAAGGCCTAAACATAGAGGGTTTTGATGAAAAACCCTTAGAAAGAAGCTACATCAACGCAGGTATATATATTTTTAGCCCAAAAATAAAAAACTATTTAAAAAATAAAGATAAAATAGATATTCCCGAAATTTTTAAAATTTTAAAATCTAAAAGAAAAAAAATTATCATATTCCCAGTTGTTGAAAGTTGGATAGATCTTGGAACATTTGAAAAATATACATTTTATAAGAAATTTTAATATTTCACTTTAGTAATTTTATTTTAAGAAAGAATTAATAAATTATACTAATTAAACTAAGAAATTAACATGAAACCTAAAACAACTATAATTGCAGAGGTTGGCATCAATCATAATAGCTCTCTAAAGAATGCAAAAAAATTGATAAAAAAATCAAAATACGCGGGAGCAAATTATGTAAAATTTCAAATATTTAAGCCAGAGTTTGTTGCATCAAAAATTGCAAAGAAATCTAGTTATCAAAAAAAAAATTACAAAGATAAAGAAACCCAGCTAGATATGATTAGAAAATATGAACTTAAATTTAAAGAATTCAAAATTTTGAAAAAAGAATGTAGAAAAAATAAAATAAAATTTTTATGTTCTCCATTTGATACATTAAGTGCTAAATTTTTGAAATCTATTGGAGAAAAAATTATAAAGATACCCTCAGGTGAAATAACAAATCTTGTTTTACTTAGATTAATTGGCAGCTTTAAGTTAAAAGTAATACTTTCTACCGGAATGAGTAATTTTCGTGAAATTAACCAAGCAATTAAAATTTTGATTAATAATGGAACTAAAAGGCAGAATATTTCACTATTACATTGTGTTACTGCATATCCAACTCCAATGAGATACGTAAATTTAAAAGTAATAAGTAAAATGAAGAAAAAATTTAAATTAGATATAGGATTATCAGATCATACAGAAGGCATCGAAGTTTCAGTTGCTGCAGTTGCTCTAGGTGCGAATATAATTGAAAAACACATAACTTTGGACAAAAAATTAAAAGGGCCTGATCATAAAAGCAGTCTTGATACAGGTGAATTTAAAAAATTGGTAGATTCAATTAGAAATATTGAAATGGCATTAGGAAAAGAAAAAAAACAAATACAAAAATGTGAAATAGAAAATTTAAAAATTGCAAGAAAGTCACTGGTAGCTAAATATGATATTGTTAAGGGTGAAATTTTTTCTGAAAATAATTTAACAGTCAAGAGACCGGGCAATGGTATTAGCCCAATGCAATTGAATGAATATTTAGGAAAAAAGTCAAATAGAAATTACAAAAAAGATGAGCTTATTAAAAAATAAAAAAAGAATTTGTTTTATATCTTCGTCAAGAGCTGAATTAGGCATTATGAGAAATCTCATTCTTGAACTACAGAAAATTAAAAGAATTAAAACAGAGTTGATTTTAATTGGGCCGCATGAAATTTATAGAAAAAATAATAAAAATATAAATGAAATTTTTGAATATAAAATTAAAAATTTTGAGCATATTAAAATATCAAAAAAAATAGATACTCCTTTCGATATATTATCAAGATCCGGTGAATTGATAAATCAAATTTCAAAAAAATTTAAGAAAAAAAAAATTAATTATATAATAATTTTAGGTGATAGGTACGAAGCTTTAATTTGTTCGTATTGTGCTGTTATCTGCGGAATACCAATTATACATATTTCAGGTGGCGATGAAACATTTGGTTCTTATGATAATTTATTTCGACATTCAATTTCTCAATTTGCAAATTTACATTTCGCTACAAATAAAAAATCAAAAAAAAAATTAATTAAAATGGATATAGATCCTAAGACGATATTTAATTACGGTAGTCTATCAGTGGAAAATATAAATTTTCATATATTTAAAAAAAAAAATAAACTTTTAAGAGAACTAAATATAAATTTCAAAAAAAAAAATTTTATAGTTACTATGCATCCAGAAACTATAAGAAAAAAAAATCTGAAAAAAATAGATATTTTACTTGATGCAATTAAAAAATTTAAAGAATATTTATTTATTTTCACAGGAGCTAATAATGATGAGGAAGGCGATCTAATAAATAAAAGAATTTTAGCAAGCTCAAAAAAACAAAAGAATATTGTTTTTATTAAGTCCTTAGGTCAAAAAAATTATTTTAATTTATTAAAATATGTCAATGGAGTCATCGGGAATTCTTCAAGTGGGGTAACTGAGGTTCCAAGTTTTAATATTAGAACCATAAATATTGGAGATCGCCAATCTGGGAGAATTAAAGCAAAAAGTGTCGTTAATGTTGATTTTTCTAAAGAAAAAATTATTGATGCTATTAAAAAAATATCAAATGACAAATTTAAAAATATTAAAAAAAATTTAAAAAACCCTTATGGATCTAAAAATACACACATACTATTAAAAAAAAAAATACTTCAATTTATAAGATAATTAACATCGAAATTTTCTATAAAGTTATTTAATTAAAAAAAACCTAAAAATAAAAACCTTAGTAATGATATCCATTAATTTTATCAAAAAAACAGATATAGTTTTATTGGATGATAACTATGCTAATTTAAAATTTAACAATTTGAGACAAGAGATAGTAAATTTTAAAAAAATTAATATCTTTGGCTTACTAATGACTTTCAAAAATTATTTTTTTAAAAATAAACATAAGTTGAAATTATTTAAACTTTATAAGCAAACTGTTTTAAGAATGTATAGACCCTCAATAATAATTACTCATAATGT
>MDTD01031915.1_pt1 | contig 17718 bp, 17 predicted proteins | sample 811221 | NCBI WGS metagenome assembly MDTD01 (sample SAMN05326646, study PRJNA326480) | marine metagenome | isolation source: seawater | place: Pacific Ocean: South West | collected 2011 | reverse complement strand
ACAATATATATTGCTTACTATCTATTTAGACCAGTAACTGAAAAAGAAATAAAAAAATTTAACGACCCAGATAATTGGTCAAACATGGGGTTTTAAGGCATTTAAGTGTTCTATAATACTTTCAGACAAAGCTTGTAAATCATAACCGCCTTCAAGAAAAGAAATAACTCTGCCTTTAGAATGTGTATTAGCAATGTCGACAATATTTTTGGTAATTTTAAAAAAATCCTCAGACTCTAAGTTAATATTTGCTAATGGATCTCGAATATGCGCATCAAATCCTGCTGATATTAAAATTATTTCTGGTTTAAATTTGTCTATAGGGTTTAACACTTTATTATCAAATATTTTCAGAAACTCTTTACTATTAGTTCCAGCCTTTAAAATTGCATTAAATATATTGCCAACACCTTTTTCATCTTCAGATCCTGTTCCAGGAAATAAAGGAAACTCATGAGATGAACCGTAAGCAACTGAAGAGTCATTGTAGAATATTTCTTGGGTTCCATTACCGTGATGAACATCAAAATCAATAATTGCAACTTTGTTTATTTCATAATTTTTTTGAATATATCTTGCTGCTACGGCAATATTATTTATAAAACAAAAACCATTAGCTCGTAAGGTTTCTGCATGATGACCAGGAGGTCTTACAGCACAAAAAACTCTTTCGTTTTTTTTTATCAGATCATCACAAGCAGCGATACCTGCTCCACAAGATCTAAGTATTGCATTTTTACTATTTGGACATAGCATTGTATCTGCGAAGGGCTCTTTCCCTACACCTATAATCCCATTTTTTGGTATGTTCTCAAAAATTTTTTCAATATGTTTTTTTGGGTGTACCAAAGATACTATATCCAGATTGACTAATGGAGCATCCTTAAAATCTATTTTGAGATCTGATGATTTTATTGAGGAAATAATACTATCCAATCTTTCTTTTCTTTCAGGATGACCATCACCATTGAACTTTAGTAAACAATCACTATGAGTATAGACTATCATTTATTCTAATATATTATTAACATCAATTTAAACATTTTATAATACACATGTTTTTAATATGGTAAATAAAAAAAATCTAAAAATAAATATTTATTATTTTGCATACGGCACTAATCTTAATAAAAAAATTTTTTTAAAAAAATTTAAAAAGGCAAAATTAGTTCAAAAGTATATCTTAAAAAACTTTAAAATTGTTTTTAGAACAAAATATGTAATTCCAGATATTCAGAGAAACTTGTTTTCAAAAGTACAAGGATTAATTTATAAGATAGATAAAGAGATAGAAAAAAAATTAGATAAATATGAAAACTATCCTCGATTATATATTAAAAAATATTTTACGTATAAAAAGAAAAGAATCATGTTTTACTACATGAAAAAAAAATCTGCATTAAGAAAACCAGGAGGTTATTATTTTAGAGTCATGAAAAATGGCTATCGACAGAATAAGTTCAAATTAAATATTTAAGATTACAAATATTTCATTAAGATTTTGCTAGCAATTTCTGCAGAAGGTGTTGGGCTCTTAAGTTTGTCCAAAATTAATTGAGTTTTTGTTATTTGTTCCTTAATTTTATCAGGACTGTCAATAAAGGAGCTTACATTCTCGAAAATAGTTTTAGCATTACATTTTGATTGAAGTAATTCAGGAATTACTTCCTCTTTTGCAGCAATATTAATAATATTAGCAAATTTAACTTTAACTAATAATTTTACAATTAAATAGTTTATAAAATTCATTTTGTATAAAATTATAGAAGGTATTTTTGATTTACAAATTTCTAAAGATACTGTTCCCGATTTGGCTACTGCAAAAACTGATTTCTTGAGGGTGTGAGATTTTATTTTTTCATCACTTATCACTTCACAGTTATTAATTTTTGTATTTTTTATATAAGATTGAATTAAGTCAGCGTACTCACTTGTCGCATGAAATATAAAAATAAAATCTTCATAGCTATTATTCATTAGCTCTATAAATTCTAGCAATATAGGCATTAAGATATCTATCTCTGACTTCCTACTTCCAGGATAAACAGATATTAAAGCTTTATTTTTTTCTAATATTTGATTTATATCAATTTTGCTTTCTGAGATATCTTCTAATAATGGATGGCCAACAAAGTCATTATCAACGTTTTCTTTATCAAAATATTGCTTTTCAAAACTGAACAACAACAATATATGGTCAATAAATTTCTTTATTTTTTTAACTCTGCCCTCTCTCCAAACCCAAACTTGTGGAGCTACATAATGAATAGTTTTAATTTTTGAATTTTTTTTTTTTTACTTTTTCTGCAACCCTTAATGTAAAGTCTGGGCTGTCTACAGAAAAAAGTATCTCTGGATTAAAATCAATAATAGCTTTGACTGTTTCATTTATTTTTTTATTTATCTTAAAAATATTTAAGAATACATTTGTAAAACCAATATATGTTATCTCTTTAAGTTCATAAATTGATTGTATTCCCAATGATTCTAAATTTTCCCCTCCAACGCTTAGATATTCTAAATTAGGACTTTCTTTTTTTAGTTGCTTTATTATTTTTGAAGCTAACTTATCTCCAGATGGTTCACCCGTTAATATAAACACTTTTTTCACTTATACATTCTCCACAGTTCCCCATTATCTGATAATAAATATAATTCACCATTTTCGTGAATTTTAATGTCTCTTATTCTACCTATATTTCCAGAAAAGATAGTTTTTTCATTAATAAAATTGTTTTTTTTGAATTTAATTTTTCTTAATGATTGATCCTTGAGAGATGTTATCAGAGCGTCACCGTTCCATTCTTTAAATGTGTTACCTTTGTAAATTACCATCGCGCTGACTGCAATTGACGGCACCCAGTATTTTATGGCCTTAGTGAAACCAGGTTTCCATTTAGGTCCGATTTTAGTACCAGAATAATTAGTGCCTCCCCACCCTAGGATTTTCCAACCATAGTTTTCACCAAAATTCACTTTTCCAAACCAGTCTCCGCCTCTAGCACCGTGATTTGTAATATAAACCTTTCCATTGAAAGGAGATATGGACATACCTTGTGGGTTCCTTACTCCTATTTGAAAAATTTCTGGGAGCCATTTTTTTTTATTAATAAATTTTGGATTATCTATTGGTATAGATCCATCTACATTTATTCTAATAATGCTTCCCGGATGTTTAGTAAAATCTTGGGCAATCATACCTTTTCCTCTTTCACCAGCAGTTATGTAAAGATGATCGCCTTGGATAGCTAATCTTGAACCAAAATGATACCCAGAATTAATTGGTGGTTCAGCTCTAAAAATATTTTTAAACGACATTTCTTGTTTGTTGAACACAGCTCTGGCAACTGACGTACTGGACATTCCTTTAGATCTATTTTCTGAATATGAAACAAATACTAAATTGTTTTTATAAACAACGTCTAGTAAACCTCCTTGACCATCCTCTAAAATATTTAGATTGTGAGAAATATTCTTAATAATTTTGGTGTCTAAATTAAAAAGTTTAATTTTTCCACTTTTTTCATTAATGAGCATATTCTTATTATCTACGAAAGATAAACTCCAAGGTTTGTCAAATCCTGAGAGAATTTTTTCTAATTTAAAATCTTCGGCAAAAAGTGGTGGCGAAAAAAGTAAAAAAAAAATAATAATTTTTCTCATTTAACTAAAATAAACATTTTATTATTGTTTGCAAATTTCACACATTTTTTTTTGTCTAAAACTATGTTCATTTTATTTTTCAAAACAAGCCCTTTGAGACCTGCAGTTTTACACTGTCTTAAAGTATCAATCCCTATTGTAGGAAGATCGATTCTTAAATCCTGTTTTTTTTGGGGAAATTTTACAAGTACACCTTTTAATTCATTAGAGGACTTTTTGAGGCTCTTTATCATCCTTTTAGTTCCACCTTTTCCCTCAATTCTGATAGTCTGATTATTTCTAGATATAGCTCCTTGAATATGAGAAAAACTCCCAGCAGAATTTAAAGATTTAATTGCGCAATTTATATCATTTTTATCAATTTTATTTGGTTTTGTTTTGGTATAGCTCCCTTTTTTAAGACTAAGTTCTGGAGTAAATTTATTTGACTTCAATGTTTGTATTTTTTCAATTCTTAAAATGTTTATCACTTGTTTTAGGATAGCGGCATCCCCAATTTTTGAACTTTTAATAATTTTAGGAATATAATAAAGGCCTTTTAAATCTAATTTAATTTTTTTTAAGTTAGGTTTTGCAACTTTACCGGCGAATAGTACTTTTTTACAATTATTTGATTTTAAAATTGAAATGATCTTTCCAAATTGGCCTATTGATACTGAATAAGAATTCTTATCCTTTTTAAAAATTTTTTTTTTTGTAAGATCTATTATTATATATTTCTGATTTTTTTTTAACTTTTTCAATATATATTTTGGAAAATCTGTTTCGCCAAAAATCAACCCTATCATAAACTTTTTATTTTTGCGGTGAGCAAATTGGTCTTTTCTTATCTTTTTCAATAAATTTGATTACTTCACCCACAAGTTCATTATCTTTATATTCACCATTTATTTTACTTAAATTATCAAATAAATTTTTAGAAGCAAAAATTTCTTTAAAAGCATTATCTAGACCAATTATTTTCTTATTTTCATATTTGTGTCTTCTTAATCCAATTAAATTTAATCCTTGTAAAAAATTTCTATTGCCAATTGATAATCCAAATGGAATTACATCATTTAAAACTCCAGTCATTCCTCCTATCATTGCTAACCTTCCAATTCTTGTAAATTGTTGCACGGCAGAATTTCCACCTATAATCACCGAGTCGTCAATAGTTACGTGGCCACCTAATGGTACGTTATTTGCAATGATTACATTATTACCAATTTTACAATCATGAGCTACATGAGAAGAAATCATAAATAAACAATTGTCACCGATTAAAGTTTTAGAACCGCCTCCACTAGTGCCTGGGTTAATAGTGACATATTCTCTAATAATGTTATTTTGACCTATGCTAAGACTGTTAGGCTCATTTTTATATTTAAGATCTTGAGGTTGTGTTCCTATGCTTGCAAAAGGATAAATTTTAGTGCCATTTCCTATAAATGTGTTTCCTTCTATATGCACATTCGAAACAAGTTCAACATTCTCCTCCAGTTGTACATTTGGACCAATATAACAGAAAGGACCAATTTTTACTTTTTTTGAAATCTTTGCGCTTTTTTCTATAATACTAGAGCTGTGTATCATTATTTTCTATCAACTATTGTTGCTGACCATTCTGCATCGGCCATTCTTTTTCCATCAACTTTTGCAGTTCCTTTATATTTCCATACTCTTCCATGAGATCTAATAGCTTCAATTTCTAAATGTAATTCACAATCGGGAACTACTGGATTTCTGAATCTTGCCTTATCTACTCCCATTAAAAATACAAGTTTATTATCATACTCTTTTTTATCTATACCATGAGCCGTCAAAGCTGCTGCGGCTTGCCCAAATGCTTCAACTATTAATACACCGGGCATTACAGGTTGATCTGGAAAATGTCCTTGGACATAGAAACTATCTTTTTTAACATACACAATTGCAGTAGCTGATTTTAGATGAACAATTTTTGTAAGCTTATCTATTAGCAACATTGGTTCTCTGTGTGGTAATAGATTTTCAATATCTTTTTTATTTAATTCTTTATTTGACATTATTTTTTTTGATTTTTTAAAAAATCTTTAAGTGGTATTGCAGGATAACCCATCACAATTTGATTGTCTTCAATATCTTTTACAACTCCAGATCCACCGCCAATTTTAACATTATTACCAATTGCAAGATGTCCAGAAACTCCAGCTTGACCTCCAATTGAGACATCATTTCCAATTTTTGAGCTTCCAGCAAATCCAACCTGACCAGCTATCATACAATTTGATCCAATTTTAACATTATGAGCTATGTGGACTTGATTATCTAAATAAGTATTAGAACCTATACGAGTATCATCTACCGAGCCCCGATCTATTGTGCATCCTGAAGCTATTTCTACATCGTCTTCTATTAATACTTTCCCAATGTGAGGAAATTTTATATTCTTTTTTTTGTTTGGTATAAATCCAAAACCCTTCTGTCCTATTTTACAATTATCTTGTAAAATTACTCGGTCACCAATCATAACATTTTTTAAAATTACTCCAGATCCAATTATACAATTTTTTCCTATATTTACGTTATGCTCGACAATAGTATTTGATCCAATTATCGTATTTGCACCTATTTTTACAGATTTTCCAATTAAAACATTATTTCCAAATTTTACAGTTTTATATTTTTTCCTTGAGGGAGTTTTTAATGATAAGTCAGGATAGTCAATATCAGCACTTGGATAAAGTATTTTTAATATTCTAGCTAATTCAAATAAAACGTTTTTTACAACTACCTTTTCGACATACTTAGGTAGAAATTTTGTTAAATTTTCTTTTGTCAAACAAATTCCAGCTTTAGTTTTTGAGGCTAAATCTTTGTATTTAACAGAATCAAAGAATGTTAGATCTTTTTTATTGGCTAAGTGTAAAGGTTTTACATCGTTCAATATAAAGTCATTTTTAATTTTTTCTCTATTTAAAATTTTACTTAATTTGTAATTTTTTTTTTTAAAAAAAAAATTTGAACTCATATTGCGTTAATTGAGTTTTATTGATTTAAGTTTTTGATTTAATAAACTTAATATATCCTTTGTGATATCAAGATTTTCGTCTGCTAACAAAAGACTTTTTTTGTCTACTACCATTCTTATTTTTTTTTCCTTCATAAAGTCGCTTATAATCGGATTGAGGTTTTTAAGTAATTCGTTTCTAGCTTTAGCTCTTTGATCAGCTACTGAAGCCAATAAAGAATTCCTTTGTTTTTGCAGATCAGCTACTTTTTTTCTCAATTCACTTACTTTTTTTTTATATTCCTCAGCAGAAATTACTTTTTTTTGTTGAATTATTTTTCTTTCTTCTTCTTGTAATTTTTTTTCTTTGTCTTTAATATTTTTAATTCCTTTATCTAGCTTATTTTTCAAAAAAGTTTGTGCTTTTTTTCCTGCTTCGCTTTGATTTAAAATTTTTTTAAAATCTAAAAAATAAGGTGTATCAGCTGCAAGATGATCATAATCAAAAGAAAATAAAACTAAAATAATTAATAATCTTTTAATAAAATACATGATTAAAAAGTTGTTCCTAGGTTAAAATTAAATGACTCAGTCTTGTCAGTAGCGGCTTTGCTTAAGTTTTGAGAAAACGTAAATGAAAGAGGTCCTATTGGAGACATCCAATTAGCCATAACTCCAGTAGAGGATCTTAACTTATTGCTTTGATCAATTGAGCTATCGTAATCTACTCCCCATACATTTGCAAAATCTAAATATAAGCTTATATCTGTATTAGTATCCTCAGGTAAAAAATTTGGAAGACTCGCTTCAAAATTTAACGCAGTCGCATAATTACCACCAACGTGATCATCTCCATCTACAGGTCCGACTCTTCCTCTCTCAAAACCTCTTAATCTTTTTGAACTTAGAGATTTTCTTTTACTTAATCTAACGTCATCAGATCCTAACCCGTTTACTGCTGACGCATAAAACTTTGTAGCTCCAATTACATTTTCACTAATTGTTTTATAGGAGCTAGCACTTAATGTATTAGATAGAAAGGATTTATCTGCAAATATAGGTAATGTTTGCCCAAAACTTAATATTGAACCACTAGTTGGCATAAAAGCTCTGTTTCTTTGATCGAATGAAAAACCGTAATTTAAAGCCAGCTCACTAAAACTACCACTTTGTTTTTTTAAAGCATCAGAAGCACCGCTTGTTGTAGATAAATCATCATAACTCGCGCTCAATCCTAAAGAAGCATTTAAATCTTTATACTGTTCAAACGAAGTTCCAATACTTCCAGAAACTATAGAATTTTCATATCCTTGATCTGGTTTATCGTTATCCTCACTTGCAATAGCGTAACTTAATGAGTTTCCTAAAAAGTTGTAATTTGGATCAGTAAACCTCAAAACTCCTGACAATGATTCCTCATCGACATCAATATTAAATGCAACTGTTTGCCCGTTACCTAACCAATTATTCTCTTTTATACCGGCAGCAAATGTTCCTCCGTTAGTTCCAAATCCCGCACCTGCACTAATTTCACCAGTTGGTTTTTCTGTTACAGTTATATCAATTACCTTTAAATTTTTTTCAGTTCCATCTGAAATTTCATAATTAACTGTTTTAAATATATTTCTATCTTTAATTTCTGCAATTGATTTCTCTAGATTAAGTTTTGTAAAAGGATCTCCTTCGTCTAAAATTAATTCACCTCTAATAACATCTTCATTTGTAATACTATTGCCAGTAATATTGATCCTTTCCACAAGATTTTTTTCTCCTTCAATCACGTTTAAAACTACATTAATTTGTTTACCTTCTATAATCTCTTGAACATTGTGTTCAACAAATTGCAAATTGTTATCCGCAATCAATTCATCTAATTCCTCTAAAAGTTTTTTAATCTTAAAAGGTGAATAATAATCTCCAGCGTATTTTTCAAAAGATTTATTTAATGGGAAGAAAAGTTTTTTATCAAAAACACTATCTACATTAGTTGAAATCTTGTTAATAATATATCTATTACCTTCATCAATTGAATAAATTAATTCTGCGTTAGTCCTATTGTTAAGTAATTGGGCTAAGTTTGAACTTATTTTAACATCGTAATACCCGAGTGATTTATAATAATTAGTTAGCAATCTTTTATCTAAGTTAATTAAATTCTCACTTAAGTTTGTGTTTTTTGTAATTATTTTCCAAAACTTATCTTCTTCGCTAGCAATAACATCCTTTAACCTACTACTTCTTATATTATTATTACCAATAAATTTAATTGATGAAATTTTTGTTCTATCTCCTCGTTCGATTTCTATCAAAACGTCCAAATTTTCTTCGTCAATTTTTTTTATTTTTACTTCTACTTTACTAGAGTTATAACCCAGAGATGAATACAGTTGTTTTATTAAATCAATATCTTTAGCAAGAAAGGATTTTACAAAAGATCTTTTTTCTTTGATGCTAATTAATTTTTTAATCTGATCTTTGAAATTATTACTTTTTTCTCCCAAAATAACCAATTGATTTACAAAAGGATATTCTTTTAAATTAATCGTAATTACATTATTTGCAAAGTTTATCTTAACGTCCTCAAAAAAATTAGTAGAATACAAATTTTTAAGAATATTATCTAAATCTCTTTCTTGAATATCTTTATTGATTTCAATTTCTCCGTATATTTGAATTGTTTCATCAGAGACACGAGAATTTCCGTTAATTATTATTTTTTTTATAATCTCTGCTTGGATTGGAAAAAAATATAGAAGAAAAATCGTAGTTAATAAAAATAATTTTTTCATAATTTTGTCTCAATATTTTTTTCAGTAGTTTTTCTTGCCCAAATATCAATCTCATTGATTTGATTAATATTTTTAGGTCTTTTTATAGCATATTTCCTATAATTTCTATCTTTGAGAATGGCCATTATAAGTTTAGAAATGCCTAAAAAAGGTATTTTTTTCTTAAGAAACTGATCAACTAATATTTCATTAGTAGCATTGATTATTATTGAGGAGGATGGATATTCATTTACCTTATTTTTAATATTGATTACAGGAAAGACTTTCTTATCAACCGATTTAAAAATAAGATTTTCAAAATAATTTTTGTTTTTTGTTTTATAAAAATCTTCAATATTTAATTTACCATCCAACATGGCGTTCGCCAAAGGCACAATCATTGAAGTCTCATGATAAATAAATTTTGTTAATCCGTTATTCAATGTAATTATCGCATGTACCAATGAATTTGGGTGAATTAAAATATCTATTTTATTTCTAGGAATTTGAAATAATTTCTGAGCCTCAATCAATTCAAGTATTTTATTCATTAAGGTAGAAGAATCGATTGAAATTTTTTTTCCCATTTTCCATTTTGGATGTTTTAAAGCACTTTGTGGTTTTATTTTCTTTAATTGTTTTTTTTTATAATTAAGGAATGGGCCTCCTGAAGCTGTAAGGTAAATTTTTTTAATATCATTCATTTTATGATTTTCCAACAGTTTAGAAATTGCAAAATGCTCGGAGTCTACAGGAATTAGATTTGTTTTATTTTTTTTCGAATCTCGTCTGATTATGTCCCATCCACATATTATTGACTCTTTATTAGCAATAAGAAGATTTTTTGAGTGACTTATCATAACAATAGTTGGGCCTAAACCAGCGAAACCAGAAATTGCTGACAGAGTTATATCTGATTTACTTAAAGATTTTATAGAGGATAAATCATTTTTTATTGTATTGCCTCTATTTTTAAATTTGTTTTTGACTCTTCTAAATACTTTATAATCATTAATTACAAATAATTTAGGATTATATTTTTTTATCTGCTTGCAAATAAGTTTATAATTTTTATTTGCTAGTAATAAATTTACTTTAAAATTTTTTTTTTTATCTAATATTTTTAATGCATTCAGACCAACGGAGCCGGTGGAACCTAGTATTGAGATTAATTTAGTCATGTTAATAAGTAAGAATTAAAGTTATATATCCTACTGGTATGCCGAAAAGTATACCATCAATTCTATCGAGCACTCCTCCATGCCCCGGTAAAATATTTCCAGTATCCTTCAATTTTGCTTTTCTTTTAAGCAGTGAAAAAAATAAATCTCCTGACTGGCAACCTATAGAAGTAAAAACACTTATAATGAACGTGTTTAAATTAAAATTACCTGTAAAGTTAAATAATAAAAAAGATAAAACTATAAAAGTAAACAGCATAGAACCAAATGCTCCTGAAATAGTTTTGTTCGGACTTATTGTTGTAAGTCTTGGGCCTTTAAATATATTTCCAAATATATATCCTCCAATATCAGATGCGATACATCCTATTAAAAGTGAAAAAGTTATAACTTTTAATTGATAAAAATTATAAAAAAACAAAAATAAATAACAAAATAAAAAGATATAAAATATAAAAAAAATGTTTGAAAAGAAATTTATCAATTTGCTTTTTGATATTTTTCTACTTATATTCAAAAATTCCAAAATGGATAATACTCCGGCAATTAACAAACTAAGAACAAAAATATAATAAGAATTAAATATTAAAATTATTAGAAAAAATAATAATAATGAGGTAAAAGCTCTTTTTTTAAAATTTATAGAAATCATAATGCGCCAAAATTTCTTTTGCTTATTTTATATTTTTTAACAATCATTTGTAAGTCCTTTGAATTAAAATCAGGCCACAATTTTTTAAGAAAAAATAACTCAGAATAAGCCAATTGCCATAACATAAAATTGCTTAAACGTTGATGGCCACCCGTTCTGATCAAAATGTCTGGGTTGGGCATCATTTTTGTATAAAGATTTTTTTGAAGATTATTTAATGTAAGTTTATTCTTAATTCTTTTGGCAGCAAATAAAATTTCATTTTTTGATCCATAATTAATAGCTAGATTAACTATTATTTTTTTATTTTTTTTTGTTTTCAAAGAACTTTCTTTGAGTATTTTTCTTAAATCGATGGGTATTTTGCTAGTTTCGCCTAAAATATTTATCCTTATTCCTTGTAAGATAACATTCCCAATTTCTTTTAAAAAATAGTTTTTAACAAGTTTAAATAAAAAATTTATTTCTTTTTTTGGTCTTTTCCAGTTTTCAGATGAAAAAACATAAAATGTTACTATTGGGATATTTAATTTTATTGAACTTTTGACAACTTTTTTTACAGTTTCTACTCCTTTTAAATGACCATAATTTCTACCTTTGCCTTTTTTTCTGCCCCACCTACCATTGCCATCCATAATAAAGGCAATATGGTTGAGTTTATTCATATTTGGCTAATCTCTTTTTCTTTATTAGTTAAAATTTTCTCAATGTTTTCAATATTTACGTCTGTAAGTTTTTGAATGTTTTTTTCGAAGTTTTTACTTTGGTCTTCCGAAATAATTTTATCTTTAAGTTTTTTTTTAAGTTCTTCATTTGCTTCCCGCCTAATATTTCTTATCGCTACCTTTCCTTTTTCTCCCATATTTTTTAAAACTTTTATTAATTCGTTTCTACGTTCCTCAGTTAAATCTGGAATTCTTAATCTTATAATCTGACCATCAACTTGAGGATTGATACCCAATTCAGACTTCTTTATCACTGAGTCTATTAACTCAACATTTGATTTATCCCATACTTGTATAGAAATTAATCTTGCCTCTGGTACACTGATTGTGGCTACTTGATCGATCGGCATTAATTGTCCATAAACATCAACTTTGATTGTGTCTAGCATATTTATATTTGCTCTGCCTGTCCTTAATGTCGAAATATCTTTTTTAAGTGATAAAATGCTTTTTTCCATTTTTGTTGAAAAATTTTTTTCATTAAATTCATTACTCATTTTTAAATTCCTTCACCAACCTTATATCTCTCAAAATCTAAAATCTTTATTTCCTTTTCACCAGAATTTTCTTTAATAATATCATAAACTTTTTTCTTTGGGTCCATTATCCAAATTTGATTTAATAAAGAGTTGTCATTTAAAAACTTAGCAATTTTTCCTTGAGAGATTTTATCTGCCACTTCCTGTGACTTACCTGAATTTTTTATTTCAGCTTTAATAATTTCCATCTCTTTATCTACTATTTTTTTATCTATATCATCTTTATCGATAGCTAAAGGGTTCGAAGCAGCAATGTGCATTGCAATTTTAGTTCCTAAATCATTTCTATCTTTATTGATTTCGTTTAATTTAACAACTGAGATTATTTTACCTATATTTTTTTCTACAGCTGAATGCACATAAAAAAAGTTAAATCCGTTGTTGTTATCAAAGAATTTACATCTTCTTATAGTAATTTTTTCTCCAATTTTGGCTATTAAGTTAACCAAGTTTTCGTTAACTAATTGCCCATTAGACATTTTGGTATCATTGAGAACTTTAATATTACCTTTTGATAAGAAATTTAGCTCAGATAATTCTTTGCAAAAATTTAGAAAGTCTTTATTTTTTGCTACAAAGTCTGTTTCACTATTAACTTCAATAATTGATATTTTTCCATCATTTTCTTTTGCAAGAATTAAACCTTCTGAAGCTGTACGACTCATTTTTTTTGAAGCCTTGGCGATTCCTTTTTTTCTCAAAAACTCTATAGATCTTTCTATGTCTCCATTAGTCTCATCAATTGCTATTTTACAATCTTTGAATCCAACGCCAGTAAGATCTCTTAATTTTTTTATATTTTCTAAATTATTTTTATTTGCCATGCCTTTTATATAAAAAAATTAATTTTTTTGAATTGTAGGTTTTTTTTCGTTAGACTTTTTATCTTTTTCTGTTGAGCCTTTAATAAATTTTTCCGCGTCTTTAATTGTATTTTTTAGTAACTCACAATAAAGATTAATAGATCTTCTTGCATCGTCATTTCCTGGAATTGGAAAATCTATTCCTGTTGGGTCTGAATTTGTGTCTAACACTGCTATAATAGGAATCCCAAGTTTTTTGGCCTCAGCAACTGCTAATGACTCAATATTTGTATCAATTATAAAAATTAGGTCAGGGGTTTTTTTCATCTCAGAAATTCCACCAAGTGATCTTTGAAGTTTTTCTTTTTCTTTCCCAAATTTTAAAATCTCTTTTTTAGTAAAACCTAAATTTTCTTTTGAAAGTTGTTCATCCAGCTTCTTTAATCTTTTAATTGAATTTTGTATTGTGTTCCAATTAGTTAACATTCCACCAAGCCATCTATAGTTAACAAAGTATTGTCCTGTTTGTTTTGCTAAATCACTAATTTGTTCAGATGCCTGTTTTTTTGTTGAAACAACAAGTAGTTTACCTCCAGAAGAAATGGTCTTATGCACTTGAACTAAGGCATTTTTGATAAACTCAACTGTTTGTGTTAAATCTATAATGTGTATCGAGTTTTTTTCACCAAAAATGTACCTTTTCATTTTTGGATTCCATCTGAGAGTTTTATGACCTAAATGTACTCCAGCTTCTAATAGTTGTTTTATGTCTACTTTTGGTACGTTCATATTTTTTTCCGGTTAATCCACCACAGTTATTCCATATCAATGGACCGGTAGGGCAGCACCCTTGCAACTGTGTGCGAAATTAAGCATTGATATATACAAACGTACTAAAAAATCAATACTCTAAAAAGTTATTTTTGCTACATATTCCTTGGCTTTTAAGGCTCGAATATGGTTAAGGTCAAATTTTCTATTATTTTGTAAAGAATAGCTTATCTTTTTATTTTTATCTTTTATTATTAAATTTATCACTGTTTCACCATCATTTGACAAAATATTTTTAATTTCATTTAAATTGAAATTTTCTTTAAGTTCTATGGTAACTTTTTCATAAGGTTTATTTATCACCTCATCTAGTCTCAGTATTTTTCTTACATTAACTCTTTTTTTTGATAGATCATTATCTTTTTGTAAAGTGAGGACGAATGACTCTGACTCCTTAATCTTATCCCGGTTATTTACCAAAATTTCAGCAAATAAGAATAATTCAAATTCGCCTTTTTTATCACTAAATTTTACAATTGCATATGGCGTACCCTTTGCGCTTTTTTTTTCTTGAATAGACATTATGGTTCCAGCAACTAATCCCTCTTTATCGTCATTATTATAAAATTGATCAAAAGAAGATATTTTTAGTTCATCGAATATCTCTTTATACTCATTAAGAGGATGGTCTGAGATGTAAAATCCTAATGATTTAAATTCCTCAGTTAAAAGCTCTTTTGGTTTCCAAGATATAGAAGGTAAAAAATCAAAATCAGTGTCTAATTTACCATTGCTCTCAAAAAGGCTACTTTGATTACTAATTTTATTATCATTTTCATTTTTAATTTGCTGAATAATTTTTGGAATAGATGTGAAAATTTTATTTCTATCTTTACTAAATTCATCAAAAACACCAGCTTTAGTAAGTCCTTCTAACTGAAGTTTATTTACATCCTTACTGTTTACTCTATTGATAAAATCAGAAAGAGATTTAAATTCACCGCTTTTTTCTCTTTCCTTTACAATGTTTGAAATAGCTTCATAACCGACATTTTTTATTGCACCTAAACCATAGAAAATTTTTCCTTCAATGGCTTTGAATTCTGCATAACTTTTGTTAATTGATGGTCTAATAATTTTTACTTTCAATCTTTTTAACTCTTCCACAAACTCTCTTAATTTTGATGTATTAGTAAGTTCAGTTGACATAGTTGCCGCTATAAAATCTTCTTTGTAATATGTTTTTAAAAATGCAGTTTGATAAGCAATCAAAGCGTAAGCGGCGGCATGACTCTTATTAAAACCATACTGTGCAAACGGCTCGATTTTTGTAAAAACAAAATTAGCAACATCTCTAGTGATGCCTTTTTTAATTGCTCCATTAATAAATCTCTCCTTTTGTTTATCAAGTTCAGCCTTTTTTTTCTTTCCCATTGCTCGCCTTAAAATGTCTGCTTCACCAGCAGTAAATCCAGCTAAAGTTTGAGCTATTTGCATTACTTGTTCTTGATAAATAATTATACCGTAAGTTGGTTCTAATATTTTTTTCAGAGTAGGATGGATATAATCTGGTTCTTTCACTCCATTTTTACAGTCATTGTATATTGGAATATTGCTCATTGGACCAGGACGGTACAAAGCTACCAAAGCTATGATGTCATCAAACCTGTTAGGCCTCATCTGTTTTATCGCTTCACGCATTCCAGCGCTTTCTAACTGAAATAATCCTGTCGTCTCACCAGTGGATAATAAAGAGAAAACTTTTTTGTCATTTTGATCTATTTTGCTTATTTCCAAATCAATATTTTTACTCTTTAATCTTTTTAAAGTTTTATCAATTACAGTAAGTGTTTTGAGGCCAAGCAAATCAAATTTTACTAACCCTGCATTTTCAGAGGAGTACATGTCATATTGAGTTGAGGGCAAGATAAGATTGGAACTATGATCCACATATAAAGGAAATTGTTCGGATAATTTATCACCAGCTATTACAACTCCCGCAGCATGAGTTGCCATATTTCTATTTAAGCCTTCAAGTTTAAGAGACAATTCTAGAAGTTTTTTTACTTTTGGATTATTTTTAACCTCCTGTTGAAATCTAGGCTCTCTGTCAATAGACTCCTGGAGTGTCAAAGGTCTAGATGGATCAAAAGGAACCATCTTACAAAGTCTATCAACATGTCCATAGGGCAGACCTAAAACTCTACCTACATCACGAAGGGCCATTCTTGCTTTTAGCTTTCCAAAAGTAATTATATGTGCGACGCCATCTTTATATTTCTTTTTTAAATATTCAAAAACTTGATCTCTTTTTTCCTCACAAAAATCAATATCGAAATCCGGCATTGAAATTCTATCAGGATTTAAAAATCTTTCAAAAATTAAATCATACTCTATAGGATCAAGATCAGTAATATCAAGGCAATACGCAACCAACGATCCAGCTCCAGAACCTCTACCAGGACCAACAGGAATAGAATTTTTTTTGGCCCACTTTATGTAATCAGAAACAATTAAAAAATAGCTTGCATAATCCATTGAGTTTATAATATTAATTTCATGATTAAGCCTATCTTCATAAATTTTTTTTAATTCTGATTTTGTTTGAGAAGAATTTTTTTTAATAATAAAATTTTCCATTCTATTTTCTAAACCTTCTTTTGCTAGTCTAAAAATTTCATTTTCTGGTAAATTGCTGTTATTGTTTGCTATTGAGGGTAATATGGGTTTCGATTTTTTTGGTTTAAAGCTAAATCTTAGAGGAAATTTATAATTATTTTCTAATGCCTCCGGGATATCAGAATAGAGCTTTATTAAATCCTCACTTTTTTTTAAAAAATGTTGATTACTCAATCTAAACCTACTTTTATCATCTACAAATTCTTTTTGACCAATACATTTTAGTGCATCGTGAGCCTCAAACATTTCTTCATTGAGGTAAAAAACTTCTTGAGAGGCAATAATAGGAATATCTAAAATTTTTGAATTATTTAATAAAAATATCTCAAAGTTTTTTTCATCATTTTCTCCGTGCCTTTGAATTTCAAAATATATTCTCTTTGAAAAATATTTTTTTAATAAATTAATCGTTTCTTCAAAGTTTTTTATTTTATTAGATTGAAATAATTTACCAAAATAATCCCTATAATTGCCACAGAGAATTATGAGATCTTCATTGTTAGATATTAAATCTTTTATACTACAATAAGGATCCTCGATTTCTTTATTTTGTAAATAGCTTAAAGATGATAGCTTAGTTAAGTTTTTATAACCATTTTCCGTTTTGGCATATAATGAAATTTTTCCAACTATATTATGGGCTTTCAAATTTATTTGGGTTCCTATAATGGGTTGAGTTCCTGCTTTAGTTAATTTTTCTGAGAATTCTAATGCTCCACATAAATTATAACTGTCAGCTAAACCAAGTGATCTAATTTTATTAACTTTGCAGTAATCCGCTAGATCGTCAATTTTTATTGCACCTTCGCAAATTGAATATTGTGTGTGTATTTTAATATTGTTGAAGACTTTGTCATTAACGGGCATTTACTCGTTTTATATTACCGTCAGAAATAAACAACTTGTAATCAGCCCTGTTGGCAAGTTCTCTATTATGGGTTGCAAATATAATAGTTTTTTTCAATT
>MDTD01132720.1_pt1 | contig 17720 bp, 15 predicted proteins | sample 811221 | NCBI WGS metagenome assembly MDTD01 (sample SAMN05326646, study PRJNA326480) | marine metagenome | isolation source: seawater | place: Pacific Ocean: South West | collected 2011 | reverse complement strand
CATTGCCAAGATTTTCACGTTCTAGGTGTTTTTGAAGCTGACAAACAAAGAGAAATTAAGAGATAACTTTTCTTGTAGATAAAAAATTATTACTGTTATAATAGTTTCTGGAGGCTAGAGGTGGATGCTGCTTGAACCCGACCAGATCTTAACGGAAGCAGTCGTAGAGACAGATATTCAGGTTCTAGTCTCCTGAAAATTTAAAAAAAATGAATAGAAATTCTAAAGTTTTAGCCTTGAAATACCGTCCTCAGACTTTTGCTGATCTAATTGGGCAAGAGGTTATTTCTGAGACAATAATTAATTCAATAAAATCTAAAAAGGTTCCTAATGCTTATCTATTTACTGGCATAAGAGGAATAGGAAAAACAACAATAGCCAGGATTGTTGCAAAATCCTTAAACTGTTTAAAAAGTGTTGAAAATATTTGTGAGGATAATTTTTGTGAAAATTGTGAGGCTATTGCGAATTCAAATCACATAGACGTTCTTGAGATGGATGCAGCAAGTAAAACAGGTGTTGATGATGTAAGAGATTTAATTGATTTTGCACGCTATGGCCCAACATCATCTAAATACAAGATTTATATAATTGATGAGGTACATATGTTAAGCAAACAAGCATTCAACGCATTGTTAAAAACTCTTGAAGAGCCTCCAAAATATTTAAAATTTATTTTTGCTACTACTGAGATAAAAAAAATTCCAATTACAGTTGTTTCAAGATGTCAAAGATTTGATCTTTCTCGCATTAAATCTAGAGAATTATTTAATTTTTTAAAAAAAATTAAAGACAAAGAAAGCGGTAAAGTGACCGATGATGCTTTAAGATTAATTGTTAAAATTTCAGAAGGCTCTGTGAGAGACGCACTCTCATTGTTAGATAGAGCGCTGTTAAGTTTAGATAATGGAAATGAGCTAGATTTAAGTAGTGCAAAAAAAATATTTGGTTACTTTGATAAATCTGAGTTGATAGATTTATTTATTTTAATTTTAAAAGGAGATGAAAGTGGTGTAATAAATAATTATAGAAAAATTTATGATCAGGGAATAGAAGCCAAAATATTCATTAATGATTTTTTAGAGATTTTATACTATTTCAAAAATATTAATTCACTTTCACTTGAAAGTACTAATTTTACACTAAATGATGAAGAATTTAATAAAATAAAAGAAATATCTGGTTATATAGATAATGAAGTTTTGATTTTATTTTGGCAATTTACAATTAAAACTTTGGGTGAATTAGATATTGTTTCTAATCAGCATTTGTCAATTGAAATGTTTTTACTAAGATTGATACACCTTAATAGAATTAAACCAAATGAAAAAACCGTCAACCAAGATTTAGGATCAAGCTATCAAAGTAAAAATAATATGGAAAATATTTCTTCAAAAATTTCAAATAAAGAAACTATCAATCAAATTAAGAATGTTGTTCAAGAAAAAAAAATAAAACCTCAATCGAAAATTAAGACAAAGGGAATAGATAAAATTTCAATTAAATCTTTTGAGGATTTAATAAAACTTTGCTCTTCAAAAAAAGAAATAAAACTTAAATATGAGCTTGAAAAAAATGTTAATCTTGTCAAATTTGAATACGGAAGAATAGAAATATCTTTTAACGATAATTTAGATAGAGATTTTGTTAAAGATTTATCTGCTAAACTTTTAGAGTGGACTAATCATAGATGGATTATAAGTTTAACTAAAAAAAAGGGGGAAACAACCATTAGTGATCAAGAAAAAGATAAGCATAGGAAATTAATTGAGAGTTCGCGTAAGTCTGAGTTGCATAAAACTATGTTGGATCTTTTTCCGGATGCAGAATTAATTGAAGTTAAACCAATTAAAAAAGATGAGTAAATATGACTGATTTTTCAAAAATACTAGATAAAGCAAAAGAATTAGAGGCGAAAATGAAAGAGAGCCAAGAAAAAATAAAGAATATAAGAGTTGAGGGCATCTCGGGCTCTAATTCTGTAAAAATTACTCTGGATGGAGAAGGGGAAATGCAAAAAATAGAAATCTCTGATGATATTCTAAATGAGGAAAAATCAATTATTGAAGATTTGATAGTTGCAGCACATAATAACGCAAAAATTCAATTAAAGTCTAAAACTTCAGAGGAAATATCGAAAGCTACAGGTGGTTTTGGTATTCCTGGTTTTAAATGGCCATTATAATTAATGCAAAACATTACTGAAATTGAAGATTTAATTAAATTAATATCTAAATTACCTGGACTAGGACCTAAGTCTGCAAAAAGAATAGTCTTAAAACTTATTAATAATAGAGATGAAATAATTAAACCAATGGCAAATACGTTGGCCCAAGTTTATAAAAATGTTACTAGATGTAATAATTGTGGGTCGTTAAAATCAAATATAGATGGATGTAATAATTGTAAAATCAGTAAAGAGAAATCGAATAAAATTTGTGTAGTTGAAGATCTTGCTGATCAATGGTCAATCGAAAATTCTAATATTTTTAAAGGCTATTTTCATATACTTGGTGGAACGGTTTCATCTATTGGAAATAAAAGAGAGGATCTTTTAATAAATGCTTTAGTTGATAGAGTGATTAAGGATAAAATTGAGGAAGTTATTTTAGCTACTAGTGCAACAGTTGAGGGACAAACAACAGCATATTATATTCAGGATAGTTTAAAAAAAACAAGTGTAAAAATTACCAAATTAGCTCAAGGTTTACCTGTTGGTGGAGAGATAGAAAGTTTAGATGATGGAACTTTGTTCTCTGCTTTTAAGAATAGATCAAGTATTAAATCTAATGACTAGTTTTTTTTTTTAGTCTGTTAAGATGTAACAGTGGCTCCGTATATCCAGAAGGTTGTTCTTTACCCTTAAAAATCAAATCGCAAGCTGTCTGAAAAGAAATAGATTTTTCATAATTATCACTCATCTTTTTATAATTTTGATCGCTCTTATTTTGGTCATCAACTACTTTGGCCATTTCTTTCATAATCTCCAAAACTTGAATTTTTGTAGTGACCCCATGATAGAGCCAATTTGCAATATGTTGAGATGAAATTCTTAAAGTTGCTCTATCCTCCATTAAACCAACATTATTAATATCAGGAACCTTTGAACACCCAACACCCTGGTCAATCCACCTAACTACGTAACCTAACAAAGTTTGAGCTGAATTTGAAATTTCTTTGTTAATATCATTGATTGACCAATTTGGTCTATCTGCAACTGGTATGGTTAATAAATCATCAATTTTTGCAGCATCTCTTGATTTAATTTGGTCTTGTATTTTAAAAATATCTATTTCATGATAGTGCAGGGCATGTAATGCAGCGGCTGTTGGAGATGGTACCCATGCACAATTAGCGCCAGCTTTTAAGTGGCCTGTTTTTTGTTTAAGCATTTCTCTCATTTTGTCTGGCATTGCCCACATACCTTTTCCAATTTGTGCCTTACCTGAAAAACCACATTTAAGGCCGATATCAACATTATTATTTTCATATGCCTCAATCCATTTTGATGATTTCATATCACCTTTTTTAATCATTGGTCCCGCTTCCATAGATGTATGAATTTCATCTCCAGTTCGATCTAAAAAACCGGTGTTTATAAAAAATACTCTTTTTTTTAAGGATCGAATACACTCTTGAAGATTAGCTGATGTTCTTCTTTCCTCGTCCATAATACCAATCTTACATGTATTTTTCTTTAAATTTAAAACTTCTTCAACTTTTGTAAAAATTAAATCTGTAAAAGCTGTTTCCTCAGGTCCATGCATTTTTGGTTTGACAATATATATTGAACCAGTTCTCGAATTACCTTTTCTTTTCAAATCATGTAAAGCTGCTGCAGTAGTAATAAAAGCATCCATCAATCCCTCAGGGATTTCACTTCCATCTTTCAATAGTATCGAAGAATTTGTCATTAAATGACCAACATTTCTAATTAGAAGTAAACTTCGACCATGTAACTTTAAACCTTTTCCATCCTTAGAGATGTAACTTCTGTTGGGATTTAATTTTCTTTCAAATGTTTTTCCTTCCTTTTCAAATTGACTGACTAAATCTCCTTTCATTAATCCCAACCAATTTTTATAACAAAGAATTTTATCTTCAGCATCAACTGCTGAAACACTATCTTCATTGTCACATATTGTTGAAACTGCAGACTCTAAAATTATATCACTTATGCCTGCATGATCTTGTTGAGCACTGAAAGCTCTGGGATTTTTCAAAATTTCTATGTGTAAATTATTATTTTTTAATATAATAGCTGAAGGATTATCAGACTCTCCACGGTGTCCTACAAATTTTTTTTTATCTTTTAAATTTGCGACTTCAACACCTTTTAAAATTTTTAATTCGCCGTTCTGTACCGCAATACCGGTAATTTTTTTCCAACTAAAATCTGTTAAACTGAAGTACTGATCCAAAAATTCTCTTCCATATCTAATTACAAATTCACCTCTTTCAGGGTCATATCTTTGAGAAGCACTATCCTCAGAATCTTCAATAGCATCGGTTCCATACAAACTATCATATAAGCTCATCCATCTTGCATTCGCTGCATTTAATGCATATCTTGCATTCATAATCGGAACTACTAGTTGTGGTCCTGCAATACTTGAAATTTCTTCATCAATATTACTTGTTTCAATTTTAAAATCCTCACCTTTTTCTTTAAGATAACCAATCTGAAATAGAAATTTTTTATATTCGCTAAGATTAATATTATCACCTTTGTTTTGAATGTGCCATTTATCAATTTTCTTTTGTAGATCTTCTCTAATTTTTAATAATTCTTTGTTCCGAGGTGTTAGTTCATGCACTACTTTATTAAAACCTTCCCAGAACTTATCAGGCGATATATCGGTATTCTTCAATAATTCATTATTAACAAATTCAAGAAGTTTGTCTGAAACTTTGAGGTCATTTATTTTTATATAATTATTTTGCATATCACTTCAATTTACCCCATCTGTATTTGGGCCTGAGAGTTTTGCTCCTTCGGCGGAAATTATTCACTTTCCAGAGTGTTATGCTTTGTCGGTCCTTTTACCTGAGAGTTTCCGGGGTGGTTGCTCCTTCGGTGCTAATTAAATAGTCTCTTCCAACATTTGAAATCTACTAGTAATTATAATGAAGTCAAACAATAATTATTTTTGCTCAACATTTTATTGCCTTTTTTGGTACATAAGTATTATTTAAAATAATGAAAAATTATCTTAACTTCGAAAATGATATCAAGGATTTAGAGAGTGAGCTTGAAAAACTTAAAGATCCGTTTAATCAAGGTGGTCTTTCAGAAGTTGATACTGAAAAAATAACTAAAACTCAAGAAGAGCTGGATAGCAAATTAAAGGAAATTTATTCATCACTAGATCCATGGCAAACTACAATGGTTGCGAGACATGAGGATAGACCTAAATCAAAATTTTTTATAGACAACCTTTTTGAAGATTTCATACCTTTAGCTGGAGATAGATTCTATGGAGAAGATAAATCAGTTATAGCTGGATTCGCAAAATTCAATAGTCGATCAGTTTTAGTAATTGGGCAAGAAAAAGGGGAAAATTTAGAAACTAGAATTGAAAGAAATTTTGGTATGATGAGACCAGAGGGATATAGAAAGACTATTAGATTAATGGAGTTAGCAAATAAATTTAGCATTCCGATAATATCTTTTATAGATACACCTGGAGCATACCCAGGGGTTGGAGCTGAAGAAAGAGGTCAAGCAGAGGCTATAGCAAAATCTATTGAGTGTTGTATGAAGTTAAAAGTACCTACTCTAGCTTTTATTATAGGTGAAGGTGGTTCAGGAGGTGCTATAGCATTAGCATCCTCTAATAAAGTTATTATGCTTGAAAATGCAATTTACTCAGTTATATCCCCAGAGGGATGCGCTACAATCCTATGGAGAGATCCAAAAAAAATGCTTGATGCAGCAAAAGCAATGAAATTATCTGCAAAAGATCTTTTAGAACTTAAGGTGATTGATGAAATTATACCTGAACCGACCGGTGGAGCTCATAGAGATAGAGATGTTATGTTGATAAGCGTGAGAGAATCTATTTTAAAAAATTTAGAAATATTCAAAGAAATGAGTCCTGAAGAAATTCTAGATCAAAGAAAAAATAAGTTTTTAAAAATTGGGAGAAACAAAGGGTTCATTAGTAATCCTGAGAATTTAAGTTCATTAGATAATAAAAAAGATATTTTAAATCAAATACTTTATAGAAATAAGAAATATATATTTTATTTAGCTGGATCTGTATTATTAATTTTGTTGCTTATAATCTCTTTTCTATAAAGCACCGCAACAATGTTTAAATTTTTTTCTTGACCCACAATGACAAAGTTCATTTCGCCCAATTTTTTTTACTTTCGTAGGATATTTAATTGACTCTTTAGTTTCAGTATTGTCTTTATCATTATCTTGTATTACTACTTTAAGATTCATTAAAACTGTGATGTAGTCTTGTTTTAATTTTATAAGTAGATTAGAAAATAAATCAAACGCCTCTTTTTTATATTCAATTAAAGGATCTCTTTGCCCGTAGGATCTTAGCCCAACTACTTGCCTTAATTGTTCTAAATATTGGATATGTGATTTCCAATTCATATCTATAGATTGTAAGAGAATTCTTTTTTCTATTTCTTTTGATTGTATTTCGCCTAAAATTTTACTCCTTTCAGATCTATTTTCATTAAAATGACTGACTATTTTTTCTTTGAAATCATTATCGTTCATAGACTCTAGATCTACAAATCTATTTTCCTCGAGACTCTTTCCCATTAATGACTTTAGCTTAATATTTAATTCGTTGCTTTTTGGATTAGCTTTCTTTTTAATCTTTAAATCTATTAGATCATTAATAATTTCATTTAAAAAAACCTCTGAGTATGAAAAAATTTGATCGCTATTCATAGCGTCATTTCTTTGTGAAAATATGACGTGTCTTTGATCATTAAGTACGTTGTCAAATTTTATTAGAGTTTTTCGAATATCAAAGTTTCTTGATTCAACTTTTTGCTGGGCTCTTTCCAAAGCTTTATTAATCCAGGGATGGTCAATGCTTTCACCATTTTTTAAACCAAGTTTTTGAAGTATATTATTCATTGAATCAGAACCAAAAATTCTCATTAAATCATCTTCCAAACTTACGTAAAATATCGAGCTTCCCTGATCTCCTTGTCTACCAGATCTTCCTCTGGCTTGATTATCAACTCTTCTAGATTCCATTCTTTCAGTTCCTATTACAAATAGGCCGCCTAAAGATTTTATTTTATCCTTCTCTTTTTTTAGTTGATCTTCAGGAATTGAACCTTTTTTACCACCTAGCTGGATATCGACACCTCTCCCAGAAATACTTGTGGTAATTATTACAGAACCTTTTTTACCAGCGTTAGCAATTATCTCGGCTTCGTTTTCGTGGTTTTTGGCATTCAAAACAACATGTTTTATACCCTTATTATTTAATAATTTTGAATAGATTTCAGATTTATTAATACTAGATGTAAATACTAATAATGGCTGGCCGCTTTGATTACATTCTATAATTTTTTCTATTATTGCTAAATTTTTTTCTTTCTCTGTTCTAAAAATTTGATCATTATAATCTTTACGTATCATAGGATTATTCGTTGGGATCACAACAACTGGTAAATTATAAATTTCATAAAATTCTTCAGCCTCTGTTGCTGCTGTTCCCGTACATCCTGAAATTTTTTTATATAGCTTAAAATAGTTTTGATAAGTTATTGATGCTAAAGTTTGATTTTCTGATTGTATTTTGATTTTTTCTTTTGCTTCTAGAGCTTGATGCAATCCATCTCCAAACCTTCTTCCCTCAAGAATTCTTCCTGTTAATTCGTCAATAATTTTAAGACTATCATCCTTTATTATATAATCTTTACCTTTTTCAAACAAATGGTTAGCTCTAAGTGCTTGGTTAACATGATGAACTAATGCTAAGTTCTCTGGGTCATAAAAATTATTATTTTTAAGAATACCAGCATCTGAAAAAATTTTTTCAACATTATTAATTCCGTTGTTCGTGAGAAGGATATTTCTATCTTTTTCATCTATTTCATAATCATTTTTATTTAATTGTTTCACTAATTTATCTATAGCCATATATTGATTTGTTTTGTCTTCAGCTGCACCTGAAATTACCAATGGAGTTCTGGCTTCATCAATTAAACAAGAGTCAATTTCATCTACAATTGAGTAGTGGTGCTCTCTTTGAACTTTTTCATTTTGCGAGTATTTCATATTATCTCTTAAATAATCAAAACCTAGCTCGCTATTAGTTGCATACGTAATGTCACAAGTATAATTTTTTTTCCTCTCGATATCATTTTGATCATTGTTGATATATCCAGAAGTTAATCCTAAAAAATTATAAATTAGTCCCATGTCTAGAGAATCTCTTTTCGCAAGATAATCATTAACTGTGACTACATGCACACCTTTTTCTTCAAGTGCGTTAAGGTATGCTGACAAAGCAATAGTTAAAGTTTTACCTTCACCAGTTCTCATTTCAGCAATTTTATTTTCATGTAAAACTACACCACCAATTAATTGAACATCATAGTGACGCTCATTTCTTGCTCTTTTAGAGGCCTCTCTCACTAAAGCAAAAGCTTCAGGCAAAATCTGATCTAAAGTTTCTCCCTCTTTAATTCGTTTTTTAAATTCAAGTGTTTTCCCAGGAAAATCATCATTATTAAGATTCTGAAATTTTTGCTCTAAGTTGTTTATATTTTGAACAATTTTACCAATCCTATCTAATTCTTTTTTATTACCAGACTTGATGAATTTAGAGATAAAGCTTAGAGGATTTAACATTTATTTTGATATATATTTTAATTATAACTTTAATATAAGTATTAAAAAACTATTTTAAATAGTATGGGAATTAATATACCGAATTTTTTGTCTTCTAAATCAAAAAATCGTAAAATGAACGATTTTCAGGATTTAGATCATTTAGATGGATTATCTATATCTGCTGTAAGCGCGAATTTATATAAAACAAACAGAGATGATTTAGTAATGTTTTATTTTAGAGATGGAGCAAATTTTGCCTCTGTTTATACTCAATCAAAAATTTTGTCTGAAAATATTAAATGGAATTTAGATCAAAAAACTAAGAAAATATTTTCACTTTTTATTAATACAAGAAATGCAAATTCATTTACAGGGGAACAGGGTTACAAAAGCATGCAAAGTATTGCAGAAACGATTTCAAAACAACTAACTGAAAAACAAAAGCAAGATGAGGAGAATCCAAAACTTATAAAACCCAAAAATATTATTTTTGGATGCACAGGCACCATAGGTGAAACTTTTCCTATAGAAAAAATAATCTTGAAAATACCGGATTTAATACAAAACATTAAATACACGCAAAATAAATTAATTTGGATGAAAGCTGCTCTTGGAATAATGACAACTGATACACGACCAAAAATAGCCATGGAAGAGTGTATTATAGGAAAAACCTCTGTTAAGATTTATGGGATCGCTAAAGGATCAGGAATGATATACCCAAATATGGCAACTACTCTAGGTTATATATTTACAGATGCAGATCTACCAAATGAAATATTAAAAAAACTACTCAAAAAAAATGTAGAAAATACTTTTAATGCAATAAGTTGTGACGGGGATACTAGTACAAATGATATGGTTTCAATATTTTCAACTGGCAAGGCTAATCATGTAAAAATAAATAATGTGACAGATAAAAGATTAAAAGATTTTGAGCAATCATTAAATAAAGTTTTATTAAATTTGGCGAAAAGAGTGGTCGCTGATGGAGAAGGTGCAACTAAATTTATAACTATAAAGATAATTAATTCAAAAACAGAACTAGATGCAAAAAAAATTGCGTTTTCAATTGCAAATTCACCGCTTGTGAAAACAGCCATTTCTGGAGAAGATCCTAATTGGGGAAGAATAATAATGGCAATAGGTAGATCAGAAACACAAATTAAGTTAAGTAAATTGTCAATTAAATTTGGAGATATCATTGTTGTACAAAAAGGTAAACTTTCTATTTCATATAATGAAAAAGACGCTGCGGAATATATGAAAAATTCTAATATAGAAATAACTGTTAATGTCGGAAGTGGGAATAAAAACTTTACAGCCTATACAATGGATTTAACAAAGAAATATATAGAAATAAACGCAGATTATAGAAGTTAGCTATATTGAATTTTTTAAATTTATTAATACATTAGTGCTATGATTAAATATAGTCTAATCTGTAAAAACTGTGATTTAGTTTTTGAAAGTTGGTTTGCTAATTCTAAGGATTATGAAAAACTTAAAAAAAAAAAATCTTTTAAATTGTCACAGCTGTAATTCGATCAATATTGAAAAAAACTTAATGGCGCCAAGTTTGATAAATAAGGCTAACAAGTTTGATCTTAATAATCAAAAAAAATTTAAGAAATATGATAGAATAAAAAAGACCATATCTGAGTATCAAAAATTTATTAAAAATAATTTTGAGTATGTTGGTAATAATTTTGCCTATGAAGCTCGTTCAATTCATTACGATAATAAGAAAAAAGAGAAAGCCATTTATGGCACAGCTACAAAACAAGATTTAAAAGAACTTAAAGAGGAAGGTATTGATGCACAGATTATTCCTTGGGTAGATGATAAAAATAATTAATTTTTAATAAATTTTGCAATGTAATTTATTGATTGATCAGTACTAATATTCCATTTATCTGTAAATATATTAAATTTCATTCCATCAACTTTATCGATTTTAAGATTATTTTTATTTAATATTGAAATAAGTTCATCTGGTTTTACAAATTTTTCCCACTCATGAGTGCCAATTGGTAGCCAACGCAATATATATTCAGCTCCAACTATTGCAAAAAAATAAGATTTAAGAGTTTTATTTAAAGTGGCAACAAACATAATTCCATTTTTTTTTAAGAGATTACAACAGGACTTCAGAAAAAAATCTATATCTTCAACATGCTCTACAATTTCCATATTTAAAATTACATCAAACTTACTATTTACATTTAGCTTTTCAGGTGATGTGCAAACATAATTAATTTTTAGATTATTTTTTTTTGAATGAAGTTTTGCAACAGCTATATTTTTTTCAGATGCATCAATTGCAGTAACAGAAGCTCCTAATCTGCACATTGGTTCTGATAGCAACCCTCCACCACAACCAATATCGAGAATTTTTATATCTTTTAATGGATTTTTTTTTGTAGATAATTTGAAAGTATTAATTATATTTTCTTTGATATACGAAATCCTAATCGGGTTAAATTTATGTAATGGTTTAAATTTCCCGTTGGGATCCCACCATTCTTCGGCAATTTTAGAAAATTTTTCAATTTCTTTTGAATTTACACTATTCATGATTATCAATCATTTGACATAACAATTAAGATGCATTTTATCAAATATTAATTAAATTAAGTTTTTTAATAAAACCATGAAAACAATAGTACTTAAATTTGGAGGAACTTCAGTTGGGTCAATTGATCGAATTAAAAAAGTTTCTAAAATAATAGAAAAATATAAAAAAAAAGGAAATCGAGTTCTAGTTGTTTCTTCTGCAATGAGTGGTGAAACTAACAAATTGATTAAAAAATCAAAATTAATAAGTAAAAATTTTGATAAAGCTGAATATGATGTTTTATTATCAACTGGAGAACAATTAGCATGTTCTTTAATTGCTGGAAGATTAAAACATTTAGGCCTTAAAGCAAGATCTTGGATGTCTTGGCAAATACCAATTTTAACTGTCGGACCTTATAGTAGTGCTAGAATAGAAAAAATTATAACAAGAAATTTACTTCAGTATTTAAAGTCAGGTGGAATACCAATTGTTACAGGATTTCAAGGAATAAATAATTTTTCAAGATTAACAACTATAGGAAGAAGCGGATCAGATGCATCTGCGATTATGATTGCTAAATTTTTGAAAGCAGAGGAATGTATAATTTACACAGATGTTGAAGGTGTTTATACAACTGATCCAAGACTTCATAACAAAGCAAAAAAAATTAATCAGATTGAATACGATGAAATGCTGGAAATGGCTTCACTAGGATCTAAAATTATGCAGCCAACATCTGTGCAAGATGGCAAACTTAATAATATAAATATTAATGTGAGATCCTCTTTTATAAATAGGCCAGGAACTTTGATTACAAAGAGTTTTAGAAAAAAAGATTTTACAAATAGAATAATCACTGGAATTTCCTCAACAAGAAATGATGCAAAAATTACAATTGCTGGAGTGAAGGATAAACCCGGTGTAGCAGCACATATATTTGAACCATTGTCGAAAAACTTAATAAATGTAGATATGGTTGTTCAAAATATTTCTTTAGATGGAAAAGAAACTGATTTAACATTTACTATAAAATCAGAAGATGTAAAAAAAACTGAAAAAATAATTATGAATAATAAAAATATTTCATATAAAAAATTATCTTTCGCTAAAAATTTAGCAAAAATTTCAATTATTGGGGTTGGAATGATAACTACTCCAGGCATTACTTATAGAATGTTTAAAGCTTTGGCTTCAAAAAGAATTAATATAATGGTGATTTCAACGTCAGAAATAAAAATTTCAGTTTTAATTTCTTCAAAATTTTTAAAAAAAGCTATAGGAGTTTTACATAAAGAATTTAAGTTAGATTAGCTTATGAATATTAGACCGTTTAGAGAAATCAAAAGAAAAAAAACCAATGTAGTTACTGTTGGAAAAGTTAAAATTGGTGGAGACAATCCGATATCTGTCCAGTCAATGACTAATACCTTAACAACAGATGTTAAATCAACAATAAAACAGATTGTTGATATTCAGGAGGAAGGTGCAGATTTGGTAAGGGTATCTTGTCCAGATGAAAATTCAACAAAGTCCTTAAAAGAAATTACTAAACATGTAGATATCCCAATTATTGCAGATATACATTTTCATTATAAAAGAGCAATTGAGGCTGCTAAAAACGGAGCAAAATGTTTAAGGATTAATCCAGGCAATATTGGTGACAAAGAGAAAGTTTTAGAAGTGCTTAAAGCTGCAAAAGATAATGATTGTTCTATTAGGATTGGAGTTAATGCAGGTTCACTTGAGAAAGACATTTTAGAAAAATTTAAAGAACCATGTCCGGAGGCCCTTGTTGAAAGTGCTTTAAGAAATATAAAAATTTTAGAGGATAAAGAATTTACTAATTTTAAGATAAGTGTGAAATCTTCAGATGTATTTTTGTCAATTGCAGCATACAGGCAGCTATCAAAAGTTACTAACTATCCTTTACATTTAGGTATTACAGAGGCTGGAAGTTTTATTTCAGGAAGTATAAAATCATCGATAGGTTTAGGTACTTTGTTGCTAGACGGTATAGGAGACACTATTCGGATTTCACTATCAGATGATCCAGTTAAGGAGGTAAAAATTGGAAATGAAATATTGAAATCGTTAAATTTAAGAAATCGTGGTGTTAAAATAATTTCTTGTCCTTCATGTGCAAGGCAGGCTTTTCAAGTAATAGATACAGTTAAAATTTTAGAGGAAAAATTATCTCATATTAAAACTCCAATTACTTTGTCAATAATTGGATGCGTAGTTAATGGACCCGGAGAAGCTTCTATGACAGATGTTGGGATTACTGGAGGTGGAAAAGGAAATAATATGCTTTATTTGTCTGGTATTCAGTCACAAAAAGTGCTTACTGACAATTTGATTTCAAAAGTTGTGGAAGAGGTAGAGAAAAAAGCTTTGGAATTAGAGACAAATAGATGATACCCCAAAAAACTATTGAAGATTTAATTTCTAAGCATGGATCATTAGAAAAAGAATTGTCCTCAGCATCAATTGATAAAAATACATTTGCTGAAAAATCAAAAGAATATTCAGACTTAAATGAGATTATTGATGATGCGAAAAAATATATTTCTTATAATGAAAAAAAAACAGAACTACAAAAAATATTAGAAGATAAAAGTTCAGATGATGAGTTAAAAAAACTAGCCGAAACTGAACTTAATGATCTTCATTTAGAAAATAAAAAAAACGAAAAAAAACTTAAAATTTTTTTATTACCAAAAGATGAAGCTGATAAAAAAAATGCAATTATAGAAATCAGGGCCGGAACTGGTGGATTAGAAGCCAGTTTATTTGCAGCTGACTTGTTTAAGATGTATGAAAAAGTTAGTCATAAAAAAAAATGGTCAGTTGAGTTAATTTCAATATCAAGAAGTGAGGCCGGTGGACTAAAGGAAGTTATTGCATCTATCAAAGGGACGAACATATATTCAACTTTGAAATATGAAAGTGGCGTTCACAGAGTTCAAAGAGTTCCAGATACAGAAACACAAGGTAGAGTTCATACCTCAGCAGCTACGGTTGCTGTTTTACCAGAAGCAGAGGAAGTTGATTTAAAAATAAATGAGTCAGATTTAAGAATAGATGTTTTCAGAGCAGGAGGCCCTGGTGGACAATCTGTAAATACAACTGATAGTGCTGTTAGAATAACTCATATTCCAACAGGCCTTTCAGTATCTCAGCAAGATGAGAAGTCTCAGCATAAAAATAAAGCTAAAGGAATGAAAATTTTAAGAGCCCGTCTCTACGAATTAGAGAGAGCTAGAATTGATCAAGAGCGATCTAAGGATAGAAAAAACAAAATTGGAACAGGTGATAGATCTGAAAGAATTAGAACTTATAATTTTCCTCAGGGCAGGGTTACTGATCATAGGATTAATCTCACATTACATAAATTAGATGAATTTTTAGAGGGAGAGATATTTGATGAAATGATTGAGTCTTTGACTCTACAGGCCCAAGAAGAAAGTTTAAATAATTTAATTTGATTATGAAAATAGATAATGTAATTAAAAATGCATATTTTGTATTAAAGAATAAAAATATTAAATCAGCTCTTCTGGATAGTGAATTATTGTTATCAAAAGCCATAAATAAAAGTAGGGAATTTATAATTTTAAATTTAAACTACGATTTAACTATTAATGAGCATGATTATTTTATAGAAATGATCAATCAGCGTGCAAAAGGTAAGCCTGTTGCATATTTAACAAAAAAAAAATTCTTTTGGAAAGATGATTTTTACATTAATGAGAATGTGTTAATACCTAGACCAGACACAGAAGTTTTAATCGAGCAAGTTTTGAAAATTTATAAAAAAAAAAATGAAATAAATTTCTTAGAAATAGGTTTTGGTTCCGGATGTATCTTGCTTTCGATCTTAAAAGAGAAAAAAAATTTTAAAGGAACTGGCATTGATATTAATAATGATGCCTTAAAAGTATGTAAAATCAACGCTTATAAATTAGGAATAAAAAATAGAGTAAGATTATATAAATCAGATATTGACAAATTCTCTAAGGGGAAATATGATTTGATTATTTCTAATCCTCCTTATATTAAAAACATAGATTTAAAATATTTGGATAAAGAAGTAAAAAAATATGAGCCAAAATCGGCTTTAAATGGCGGGATAGATGGCATATCAGAAATCAGAAAAATTATTATAAAAACGTCTGAACTGATAAAGAATGGTGGCAAACTAATTTTAGAAATTGGATATAACCAAAAAAATGAGGTTAAAAAATTATTATTAGAAAACAGCTTTTATATTAATTCGGTTGTAAAAGACTTAGCAAAAAATGATCGATGTATTATCAGCACAAAAATTGAAAAATAATTATGGTTACATTTAGAAATAACAATAACAACAGAAGAAATAATTTTAGAAGAAACGACAGGAATTATAAGTCTAATGGTGACAGACCCAAATATGGCACTAATTTTTCAAATAATGATAATTTTCAGAGAAAAATACCAGGAAGAAATAATCATAATGCACCAAAATTAATCGAAAAATATAATAATCTTGCTAGGGAAGCTTTATCAAGTGGAGACAAAATATTATCTGAAAACTATTTTCAACATGCAGACCATTTTACAAGAATTTTAAGTGAGCAAGAAAATTTTAAAAAGTCAAAGTTCTCAAAAGATACAATAGAGGAAAATAAAGTTAGTAGTGAGAATAGTTTAGAGGACAATCTAAATAATAAAGAAGATTCAGATAATAAAATTGTTGCCACTAAATAATTAATTAATTCCAATTATTTTTTCTGATTTCAAAACATCTAGTTTAATTTTTTTTGTTTCAAATATTTTTCTTTCCTCGCCTTTAAGTATTTTTCCAGATGGTAACTTTAGAGTTTGAGAATTAACTTTCTTTCCATTTATTATGACTTCATAATGTAAGTGAGGACCAGTTGATTTTCCAGTAGAACCGACGTAACCAATAGTCTGACCTTGTTTAACCCTAACACCCTTTTTGATTCCATTTGCAAATTTTGACATATGTGCATAAACTGTTTGGTAAGTTGAGTTATGTCTTATTACAACACAATTTCCACCACCACCACACCACCCTGCTTTTTTAATTATTCCAGAACCTGAAGCCATAATGGGAGTACCTATTGGCGCTGCAAAATCAGTTCCTCGATGCATTTTGTTAAATCCATCTATAGGATGTTTTCTCATTCCAAAAGGAGAAGATAATCTTGCACCATTAATTGGTGTTTTCATTAAAGCTTTTTTAATACTTCTTCCGTTTTTATCATAATGTCCTACGCTACCCTCCTTATCAAAATAATATAGTGAATTATCTTCACCTGATAAAATTAAATTGGCATATAGAATATCTCCAGTTTCAATTATTTTTTTATTTTCATCTACAAATATTTCATACATAATTTGAAATCGGTCTTTTTTTCTAATGTCTCTTTGAAAATCGACTTGAAAACCATAAATTCTAGCTAATTCAATAATAGTATTAGCAGGAATTTTTTTACTTGATGCTGATCGGTACAAACTTTCAAGAATAATATTTTCCTGGTATAATATTTCTTTATCTAGTTTGGTTAATACTATCTCTTGATTAAAATCATCTTTTTCCTCATTTCTAGTTAGAAGAATTCTTTCTTTATTTGAAATTTGAAGTATGAACTCCTTGATTTTGTTATTTGATTGGTCAATTGTTAAATAAATTTTTTGATTAGTATTTAGTTTGTTTAAATTTATTTTTTCAGATAGTTTTGTTTTTAAGTTTTTGATTTCCTCTTTATCAATTAAATATTCGTTTAAGATTTGATCAAAAGTTTCACCAATTTCAATTTTGTGTTTTATTTTTTTAAATTTTGGTTCTAATTTATTAAAAAAGTGATTAGTTGTTTTTTTAAAATATATATTGTTTATTATTTCATTATAGTTGCCCTTAATTTGTTGTTTAGTAAAATTGTGATAACTAGTGAATGTTGCTGTTAGAATTATTAGGAAAATTAAAGCTATAATTTCATTTTTGTTTTTAACTTTAATTTTAAATTTACTTAGCATTTATGAATTTTTAAATATTGCAATTATTAGTTTAGTATCCCAAAAAATCAAAAAATACCCTTTAAAATGAAGGGTTTTTAGTGAATTTTTTGTCTCTAAATACTTGATTTCCTTTAATTTTAGCCTATAAGCATCGAACTTTCTCAGTAAATTATTGATATATCAATAAATTAATGAGTTTTATTAAGCTTTTTATGCTTAATTAGTTATTAAAATTGTAAAAATTTAAGAAGAGAAGTGTGGACGGTTAAGGTTACCAAAAATTTGTCGTACACACTTCAACATCATATAAATTTT
>MDTD01125847.1_pt1 | contig 17721 bp, 16 predicted proteins | sample 811221 | NCBI WGS metagenome assembly MDTD01 (sample SAMN05326646, study PRJNA326480) | marine metagenome | isolation source: seawater | place: Pacific Ocean: South West | collected 2011 | reverse complement strand
TTCTTTCTTTCTCTCTTAAAGTTTAAGAGAGAAAGAAAGAAAGGATAGGCTATAGGCTTGGCTCTCATGGCCACCTCTGAATCTCCACGTGTTGGTCCACACGTGGACTGTCTAACAGACCACGTGCGTTCGCGCGCGCAGGCAGTCGCAAACGTACGAAGCATGGGGGACTCGTGCGAGACACAAGAGCAGCCATTGGATCCGACCATCATGAATGACTTCCTGGCACTTGATGGGATTCCAGAGGAAGTCCGTGTTCTGGAGCGCAGACACGAAGGGGTCGTCGTGCAAATTGCCACCGCACCGTTCTTCAACAAGCACTGCCAGGCCAGGCTGGAAAAGATGTCTTTCACGCGGGATTACCCTAGCGAGAAGAATCAGTTCATACGAATCTACATGGACCCCGAAAAGAAGATATCAATATACAGTTTGATCGCGACGCAAGCAATCCGGCCAAAATACAACGACGGCGCTGGCATCACCCACTTCAAACTGCCATTCATAACAGTTTACGTAAACTGGCAGTACGCAAAAAAAGCAATATGTCATGCAAGGTTCAAAACCTGTTCACGAAAGCACATTCCAGTAAACTCTTATTGGAAAGAGATGCCAAGGAGCGAATTCACAACTCTTTTGAAGTGTTACAATTCAGTCAAACCGGATATAGTAAAGGGAACAAAGACTTGTACAGCCCTGGCTACGGACCCCAGGGGTGTACTGATGAGAATGATGGAGGTAGACGCTACGATAGATTGGATATATCGTACTTTCGATCGGAAACGTCAGGAGTCTGAGATATACCCTGGCATGCCATTGAAAAGGACAAGAGATGACATACGCGAATCGCATGAAACCGCATGGAAGAGACATGGATGCGCCCCTCCCGTCATACCATCCGGTTCAAAGCGCAAAGACGTTTATGGCGATGAGATTGAATATTCTGAATACTGAGTCTGAATACTAAGTACTCAGAAAGCCCGAGATATTGAAAGTACCAGTTCGCATGAGAACAATGAATATTGAAGCAAGTGATGCACTCTGTTTAAGGAAAGATAAAGAGTGGACTGGTACTCCTAGAACTGAAAAGTCTAGCCATTCCTCACTGAGAATGTGCATCATCAGCCAATAATCAATTGTTGATGCATTTTCGATTGTAACACTTAGTGCGTCAATAGATTGCGTTGGTGGTTTTCGAGATAAGAAATTTGATGCAAATTTCGATCCCTTAGTCACATCCTCAATGATGTCCTTTGCAAGAGAAAGCTTCGCTACAACCGAGAGTAATATCAACTGGAATGTTATAAAACTGCCGACTATTATAAAACTGTCGTATGACCACAAGAATGTTTCGCTTGCGGTGGTACTATGTATCAAAATTCCAATGACGAAGAAGCCTGTGAGAGTTCCAGTGGAATACATATTTTTCATTGCGTCTGTTGAATTTTTTAAGGATTCTCTTATACGAGTCAAATTGATCAACATGACGGAAACGCGATCATATCTCTGTAAGGACCAGTCTCTTTGCTCTAACATTTCTCCATATAATCGAAGAACTTTGACATGTTTGTAAAAGACAAAGGCAAATGAAATGGTGTTTATGATGCAAGTTCCTCGACCACGAAATCGACTAATGAAAAAAAATAAGAATTTTTTCGGATCCATTGGTGGAGTTGTTGTTATGGAACCAGTAAGACTCGATAATAAAACTAAAATTGCAATAGAAGAAATAACACCGATTGTGAAACGACAGGGCTGTCTTATAAGAGTGTGGAAATCTTCAATTGGTTTGTTGTTTTTTGAATCTTCAATACTAATATCCTGGTAAATATCGCGAATCGAAGTGAGTGAGTTGTTACTTGCTTTAGTTTTCTCAGGATTAGTTACATCATAAAAAGACAAAATATGATTCGAACCAAAATAAACAATGGAGAAAACGTACTGAATTGGCAATATAATTTCAGCTATTGCGTGCAGCAGCATTTCATCATCATACGAATGCATTGCTTGTTGTAAAAGTTTGACCGGTAAGGCACACAAACACGAAAAAACCCACACTGAGTAAAGTCTCCAAGGAGAACAAAAAAGCTTTTGAAACTTACAATTACTAGAACATTCCAAAGTATACAACTTTTGACCAGGGGTTCGTATACCGAGCACTACTAGAAATCCGTTAAAAAGCATTGCACCAGCATTTTGTCTAGGTGGTAAAAAACGAGAAATTAGTCTTGAAACAAACGAACATTTACTTGGTGTAGAGTCCATGATAATATATAGACTGAAAAAAATCACATCATTGGTACAATTCTACAATCTGTAAACGAACAGCACAATTTTCTTTCGCAAGCACTTTGGTCTGTGACTGAAATTTGTGGTGATGTATAATCCTCCGAAAAAAGTGCATCAAAAATACGATCTGACGACATGTTAAGATCAAAATTGAGAACTTCCATCTGCCCAGTGCACAGATTGATTACAACTGTCTCATGATGTGTTTCCGAGTTCTGGTGAAGTGCGTATGAGTATAGACATGCCTGCAGTCTGTGAATGTTGTTTATTTGTGAGTGCGAAAATTTGAATTCATATAAAAAATCTGAGGAGATTCCGTCGATTGCACCAAAAATCCTTTTATCAGGAAATTTGCTGTTGATCAGCATAACCGGCACCTGTGTTTCCATTCTAGTTGATACAGCTCGAAGCTGAGTGCCAAATTCAATCCATTTGTTGATGTTATCTTTGAGAGCGTCTAGGTGTGTTGTGTAAGATCGATTCATTCGCCACTTTGCTTGATTTTCGTATTGCCACCAAAACAAGCAAATTTTAAATATCTTATCAGCTGTCTCCATGTCTGCTAAATCCGCAGATCCGGATAAATTTGCTAGATGTTTTAACTCGTTGAAGTCGCAAAAAATGTTTTTGTTCTGAAAGTGAATGCTAACAATGGTTTGGTTTAATTCTTCTGCACGTGAAAGAATGTCATCCAGAATCTCTATCACATCTTTCAAGAATTTGACTTTCTTAAGCTTGCGTGTCCTCACATGATTGTGATAAGTTTGCATGGTTCTTGTTTTTAAAGATTGAATAAATGAGATGGACACGTGCATTCTTTTTTCGTGTAAATTGAGCTCTTTTATGATATATTGAACCTCATCACGTTCGCCATTTTCAATACAAATGGTTTTCATCTCTATGAAACTTTGGAGTAATCTCAGATCTGGAAAAGTGTTCGTGCAAACGAAAACCAGAAAGCTCTCCGCAAAATTTCCATAAAGTGTACAAAGCGCATCGAATTCTGGAAAGTCGCATTTGCCCGAAAAACACCATAATTCTTTTTTTCCACCGTGATTTTAAAGGTGTCTTGTAATCTCATCAGTTTTTCGGGTGGAATATTCTGGAGAGCTCCAATTTTCACCAAATTTTCATCATCGATGTCATCGCTTTGCGCGAACACTCCTTTTTTGTGTATATTTTTAATGAGCTTGGGTGCTGTTGTACTAATTTGTTTCATCATTACCATTGCCTTTTCGTGTGTTATAAACATTTCCATGTCGTGTCCACAACACATTGTGAATGTTTGCTTACTTCTGCTGCGTGCGATATGATTTAATTTCGAGTTGTAATAATGTTGAATCATTGTCGGGGTTCGCTTGTTCAACCGGTGATGATAGGCAAATTGTATCACGTGGTCGAACTCTCTTCCAAGAACTCCCTGAATTGTACTGATGATTAATTCGTTTTCTTGTTTTCTGACAGATGAAAACTCAGAGCTATTTTTTGTTTCATCGTACCAAATATGAAAGGAAATGTTCCTTTCACTCAGCACATTCGTAACATCTTGACAACAAATGTGGGTGGCCATGCTTGCGTGCGGATGACGACACGCACACAAAATAGCCTTGCTTTCGTGCCTGGGTAATGATTCTATCCATTGCAGCAGAAAGTTCATTTGCTCATTTCTTGTCCCACAAAAGAGAAAGATGCTATTTTGTGTATCTGCAATTGTTCTTTTGCTAATCATGTGCTTGGTGAGCAGAAATGGGTGTGTCAAATTACAGAAATCAACTATTTGCGGATTGCTTCGATAATTGTTCACAAATTCATGCCTTCTCCCAGTATATTGCATCATAAATTCTTCTTCTTCACACATGACAAAAGTTTTGCAGTTTTGAGCCGGGTCACCTAACAAATCAACAGAAATATACGGACACGCGGCGCGAATTTTTCTAATCAGATCAATCGAAGTGTTGTCCAGTAGCTGACTTTCGTCAACATATATATGTGAAATGCCATCAAAATAAGCAGCAAGAATTGAGTTGTCAAGTCTGAGCACGCGAACAATTGCTGTCGAAACATCCTTTTCTGCGTGAGGGAGCAGATTCCAGCAGATCGAATGTACTGTACGTACTTGCCTGCTTGTGTAAGATCCAAATGTGTTTTGCAATTTAATGGTCAAATTCTCCTTTGTTGTGACGTAAAAAGTCATCACAAGCTGAGACGATAGTTTGTGTCCCAGGGATAACAAGTAATCAATTCGTCCCTTCAATGCTGTTGATTTCCCAGAGCCGGGTGGTCCAAAAACTACGTTGTTTTTAGTATTACAAGTTATATATTTCAGTTGCTCTTCATCATAGTTCATAAAAACACTTAGTTTCATAAATCATTTCTTTAAGCATTTTTCTAAAACATAGTTCCCTTCTGGTAAGCGCTTACCACCCTCTCACTCACTGCACTCTCCGGTCACGACTAGAGCGCGCACTCACTGCACGCCTGATTCACGCGCGCTTGCTGCGTTCCCACATGAATACGGCTAACACGCAGCCGGTTACTGTGCCGTTTGCGCATGTGCCTCACGCAAGCTTACCTCCCGGATACCGCGCAAAACCGCCATCGCCGCCGCCCCCATCGCCGCCGTCCCCCCCGTCGCCCCCATCGCTACCGTCGCCAGTGGCGCAGGTGTCAACATTGACTCCAGCTTCTTGCAAGCCTACCGGGCTCGAAAAGAAGGGGGTGCACAAGTGTGCGAAAACCCGGCCCAAGTCATACCGCCGCCAACACGTTGCGTCCAATAAACGCAAAGACAACCTGATGATAAGCATTCTGCGTGCGGTAGGGCACTTCAATCAGGTTAGACGACCGTCCGTATTGATGTCGAGACTCTCAACTGTTGTCGAGAGTTTCTTGAAGATGAAGATGTTGGTACGGCAAAGCGACAAAGAATTTTACAACGCATGTGACATTGTGCACAAGACGATTGCCAGGGTGGAACTTGTGCGTTCGCAAGGCGCGAAGCGCGTCAATTCCGATGATGACTTCTTAAAGGCGCTCCAGGCGCTTAAAGAAGACGCGCTTCAAGAAGAAGGGGCGTCAAAGCTCAGGAATGCCCTCTATGCAGATCACACTCTCAGCATTTATTGTGCGATGAACCCCGATGTGAAAATCGAATAGACCCGGTCAGTTCGAGTGTGTGATCGTTTTAAAAGAAACAAAAAAATACATCAGAGTAAGATGATACATCGATTTTTCTTATTCTGGAGTGTTCCATTTGCATATTTGACTCCACTTTTGGGGCATTCAGGTACCAGGTGGTCAGTGCGCCTGGCTTTACGTATTCACATTTTTTTGAGTTTGATTTTTGCTGCTTTGTATTCAACAATCAGATACCACTTTGGAAAAAATTTTCGCGATCTGCCGTCACCCTCTTATCGAGTCAGTCGAACAACTGAGTTTTCAAGCAAAGGGTGCAAAATGCTTTTTTTTAAGCCGGTGGAAAAGAGCAAAAGAAGAATACTACTTTTTCCGGGATTAGGTATAAGCGTCAGGAGAATGCTTGAACAACCCTGTATGCAACCATTTGTGGACGATTCGGAGATTGTATGTTTTCAAATTCGAGGCATTGGCGAAAGTTGCTGGGACGTAGATATTGCGAGCGATTCAATGTTGGAGGATGCTTTGCATGCAGCAACAGTATTTGATCAATTAACTGATGGTAATCTGAAAACTCTGTTCGTTGGATATTCGCTAGGTTGTTTTGTTTCTATGCAACTTTTGAGTCACATTTGGACAACGAATACTAAGTGTGATAACATCCTGTTGGTAAACGGCATGTATGATTCTCAGAACATGATTCAACAATATAAAATTATGTCGATGCTTCTAGGTGTGGTCGTGCAACCACATGTTAAAAAATCTAGCGTACCAATTACGATTTTACATGCTAAGGATGATGAAACAATTTTCCTGCAAGAAGCAATTGACTTACAAAACGAATGCATGTCTATTGGTAGAAGTTGTCACTTATTTATTTGTGATGGAACACATAGCCACTACAGTCTTACAGAACAAACATTTTCCGCTCTGAAGACTAATTTGTAAAAAAAAACTAAAAAAAAAATAAATTTACTGAAAATGAATCATCATATAGCTAACAGAACTAGGTCGCATATTAATTATGATGGCGAAAGTGACGAATTCACAATCACACTGAGGTCATCGATCAGAGGCTTAGAGGGATTTGTGATATCAATACCAAGAGAAGCAGCCGAATTCGACCATGATAATAACTCCGATTTCACGTACATTCAAACGGACGGAACTGAGACTGAATCTGCTTCAGTATCATCAGAAGAGGTTCGCAGATATCGAAAAATAAATTTTGAAAAATTAAACAAATTTGTTGTAAATAAAGAGAATTGTCCCACAGATGAATGTTCAGTCTGTCTGGATGGGTTTAAATCGAGACAACATTGCAGAAAATTATCGTGCAATCATATCTTTCACAAAAAATGTATAGACCGCTGGATATCAAAAGTTCCAAGGTGTCCAGTTTGTCGTACTCCTGTACAGCCGAGTCGACCTACTGTCAATAAAGGTAGCATTCGTGTTTTGCGACCGCGGAGCTCACCAGTGTTGCAAAGGTCTGTTTCTGAATCATCTATAGTCAGTTTCGTGTCTGCTGCATCCACATCGAGTTTGAGTGAGTAATAAATTCAATTATTTAGGATTAAGTTTTTATTTCCTTGTTGGTTTAGTAGATTACTTCCATTTGTCGCACCCATACCAATTAAATATTCAATAACATTGATCAGAAGAATAACCATCTTAGAAAATTGTCTATTACCAGCGGTGATTTCGTATGGTACACTAATATTGCCGTTTACCGGGATTTCACTGACTTTTCCGCGTAACCCCTTGTGTGATTTGTCCATAATATTTTGTTTGACATCCTTCATTTTTTTCAGCTTTTCTTTTAGCTGGTTTAATTTCCTGGCATTTTCTGGGTTGTTATTCAATAAATTATTTTTCGGAATACTTTCCCAAATATCTTCATCTAATTCCTTTTCCAGTTCCTTTTCCAGGTTGTCTTGGTTCATTTCTGCGATTTGTTGTTCTACTTTTGCAATTTTTTTAGCATACTGTCTTATTTGTGCTCTCAACTTAGCTTGAACAAATTTGTCAATTGTTGATGGGAAAACGACAACTCGTGATTTTTTTATATTTTTGAATCCACTTGCACAATGCGAAATATCTGTTACACCTCTAAAGGGTGAACTTCCAGTTGCCTGTTGCCAAACTTGCACCATGTTTTTATCAGAATTAAACATTGATTTCAATTCTGTTTCGATTTTCCGTGATAGGTCGAAAACTTTGTAAAGTTTTTTGATTTTGTTTTTGTCTTGGTTGTCATTTTTAAGAGTGTCTTTCATACCAAAGAAGTGCTTACTGAGAACTTCGTAATAAGCATTATTACTATTCCTATTATTTTTATTGAAAAAATCTCTTGTTCCGTCCATGTGTGGCGCCATGAATGTGAACATTTTTTTAAGACTTGTGGTGTCAATGTCACTGACAAGTCTAGTAGAATTTAAATTTCTAAATTTTCGTGATGTTTCTTCTTTTTTTCGAGCGTGTCTTCGCTGGATACGTATCCTAAGATTGTCTAAAGCTGATGCCATATGTTTTAACACCTGCCTTAATCCCTGTGTGGATTTTGAGATTCTTTTCTTGTTTGCTTCTGAAAATGCTTCATCAAAGTCAGCTGGACGTGAACCACCCCTTGCACGTATTCCAAAGCCAGTCCGTATGGGCGTGACAAGTGCAAGTTTGTTATCTTGGTAAATCTGCTCTTTTAAGTCTGCCGGAATACGATTTAGAACATTATTCGATTCTACTTTTTTGAGTGCATTGTAAGAAATAGTGATTGACTGATTGTCGTGCAGTGGAACAACAACCGCGTAATCAGTTTTACCCTTGTAGATAACACTAATCATTTCTCTAGGTTTCAAGTTTTGCACACTTATATTGGCAGACTCGCGAATGACTGTGTCTCTATCGAGCAATGATAAGTTTCTCCATACTAACAATGGTTGCTCTAATTGTTTTTCCAAATAGTTGTCAATTTGTTTAAGGAAGTGTTTCCCCTTGTTTATGGCACCCTTTTGCTTCTGGACGCCTCCCTCTTCAACTTGGTGAAATTTTATGTTCTTTACTATAGCTTTCATATCAACTATAAGCTTCTTAAAATCTCCTGTAAATCTTGTGCCTTGACCTCTGGGAATTCTGTATTTCAACATAGATTTTGTCATTTCTAGCATCCCGGGGCAGTATTTCATTTCTTGTTCTGCGCAATGTTCCACACCACTTTTGTAGCCTTGCATATGCTCCTTGTTCCACACCTCGCCATTGTTTTTAACTTTTTTGGTGGCATTGTTTGTTTTCATCCAGTTTTTCAACTTACCGTAATTTGCGTTAAAATTTTTATTGAGCAATTTGTTGAATGCTTCCATAAAGGTATCTGAAGTAAGGTCGATAGTCACAGGAAAGTTTTTGTCATCAACGAATCCAAGTGAATTAACAAAATGTGCAAGTCTCGTCCTCCAAAATGGAACATCGACATGAGCTTCAGCAAGTTCGTCAGGTTTCAAATCGAATCTGTGCTGATTATCCTTATAACAAAAACCTTTCTTGTATACTTGCCTTATAATATTCGAGTTTTCTTCGTATGTATACCTTCCTTTTGCAGTAAAAAATTGTCTACCAAGTAAGTCCCCTTCTATTGATTCAATAGTTTTTCCTCCGGTCTGATTTCTTACCCGTGTCTGTTTTTGCCTGTCTTTGTGATTTTTATCAAATTTGTCTCTCAGCATCTTCAGTTCTTTTGCGCGGCCTCGTTTCGTGGTTCGATTTTCTTTAAACATATAAAGAATAAGTTCATCATCCTTCAATCCAAGTATTGCACTTTTCATGTCATTAAGACTGTACACATACCCATCGCTAGCAGGTTTAGGAACTACCTGTGACGAGAGATTGAAAAAGTCGAAAAGATGAGTTAGATCTGCCCTTTTGTTTGATTTTTTAATAGAATCCTTTAATTTTACAAGCAGTTCTTTCGCCTGTTCCGTAGTTGGTAACCTTTTCAAATAATCAAATTCAATGTGTTGTTGCATTTCTGCTAGTCTATCTGTGTTGTTTAGTGAACGGCGGCTAAATGTTGCACTTCTCGCATCTTCTTCTGAGGCAGTTTCTATGCTATTTTTACCAAATTGATGTGTCCAGGCGTCAACGAGCTGGTGCACGCTGCGATTCTTATTATTCTGGATAATATGTCTCATTTGAGAAAAAAATTCAGTAGCTATTTCGTCCGCTGGCTGAATTTCTTTCGTCGTTTTTTCTAATGCTCCTGCGTATCTTACAATCGCATCACCCTTATCGAAGAGCTGTGAATTATCAAATAAGTTTTTCATACAGCCCACTGCACTCTCAAAGTTTTTATACTGAGCTTTAGTATCGGGGTGTTCGTAAACTTGTAAATTTAGCTTAGCTATGAATTCTGCTACACATTTATATGGTTCAATAAAATTAAGTAATTCACGGGATTCGCGAATTTGCTGCTCTAATAAAGCTCTCATGGAAAGCATAATTGAATATCTAAGAATCAGTGTGTCTAAGTAATTGCTCTCCGTAGTGCTGATGTTTTTAGAAGTGTTTTTCAATAGTTCGCCAACACTTGCGAATGTACTAATCCCATTTTTATTTTTTACAAAAAAATAAGGAAGTGGTGCTTTTGGACTAAATTTTGTGATAGATTTATTGACTAGCAATTTAGTTGCGTTAGTTGCGGCTGTAGTGGCTGCCTGAGGCATTTTGCGTTGAACCGGCTTACGACCGGCGTCTTTCCGCGATCTAGCGCTTTTTTTTGGTGGAGCACGCCTTCTAGCGCTTCCAGGCGCGGCACGCTTAGCGCTACCAGGTGCGGAAGGCCTAGCGCGACCAGGCGCGGCACGCTTAGCGCTACCAGGTTCGGAACGACTAGCGCTACCAGGTGTGGCACGCCTAGCGCCATCAGGCGCGGCACGCTTAGCGCTTCCAGGCGCGGCACGCTTAGCGCTACCAGGTGCGGAAGGCCTAGCGGGGAATCCAAACATCTCACTGGGTTTGACGGGTGCCTTCTCGACTGCTCTGCGTCTATTAGCTTCACGCTGAGCTTTTTGTTGAGCTTCACGCTTTATGACGTCCCTCAGTTTTTTTTCACTGAATTCTCCTTTATCAAAAACTTGTTTAACCAGGTCTTTTATTGTTTGTATTTCTGGTTGTTGTTTCAATTGCAAGGCAAATTTTCGATTTTTCTGCGCCTTTCGAATGATTGATCGATCTGTGTTCGTGTTCAGAATAAATTTAGTTAGTATCTGTGCTCCTTGTGGCTCTACAATTGTAGTTTTAATCTTTACACCTGTTGGTCTATTTTGTATTGTTTGAGCACCAAGAAAAACTTTCGGTACCGTATTTGTGCTTGTGAAAGAAGCACCAAACTCTGTGAATTCACGTTGTCTTAAATCGTACTGGTTTTTCAGCTCCTGTTGTTCAATTGAATTTTTTTTTATCGTTTCAAGACGTGAACCTTCGATTACCAAATGAGCTTTGTCTCCGGACGCGAGTTGTACCATCATTTCTGTGGAATCGGCGTTTGTGTCAATTACTTTGTTGTCAATTACTTTGGCCTTTTTAATTACTTTCAGAAGATATTCACCCCCGAAAATATCTTTACCATTGGTGATTTTTAAGATTGTATTTGATGTAGGCCAGACCATAGAATTTATATTAATATATATTTTATTTTATTTTTAGATTTGAATCAGAAGACCGAGAGTTATCTATAACCCTAATAACAAGCGCAATTTAAAATGCAAAAATCACATAGAAATAACACAATGAATCTTATCTAATTGTTCTTTATATCTCCTCCCCCCATCATCCCCACTGGCGAGCGCGACCTAGAGCGCGTGCTAGAGGAACACGGGAATTCAGGAAGGAAAACCAAGAACAAATCTTGTTTGCGTTTACGTATATCGTTCTTATACCTAAAAAAAAATTAACGATATTAATAAATGGAAGAAGATTCTTTGATTAGATTCACTGCTTCTGATGCAACAAGAGCAAATGTGAATTTTTACAATCGCGAACATGAAGCCCACAGAAAGCACTTGAATGCCTGCAAGCTGCGATTGAAGCGTTTTATAACAGAGCATCCTGAACAAACGTTTCTAGTTTATCAGGTGCCCTTAGTCGTTGTTGGCTCTGCACTGAGGGAAGCCAAGGCTATACTGAATCACATGATTCACTCATTGAAGATAGATGGTTTTAATGCTGCATACTTGGGGTCTAATTTACTTTTCATTTCGTGGAAATCTGCTGATCCGGATTCTAGAACAAACGTCAAAGACTATGTCAAGCACGCCCAACTAGGTTTCCCATCTGAAAGAAAAAAGAGATCCAGCCATCGAGGAGAGAATGTTGTTCCGTTGACACAAGAGAACCTAGAACTTCGAGGGCCAGGTCCGCCCTTACTAGTTTCTGATGTTGAACGAACGAAAGAAAGATTAGATAGGGAAATCCAGAAGCGAATGCAAAATTACAATGAACGGAATACTGATGAGGAGGCTAGACGTCGAAAACTCTATCACGCTGCAACAAGCCACAACGATGCACTGAGAAACGCTGTCAATAGGAGAGTTCTTTAATCATTGAAACATTCTCCGTATGCTGCGCCTCGATTCTCGGCACAGTCACCACATAGACACAAGCACTTCTTATCACCACCGGGATCTGATCGAGTACAACGACCCGTCGTAACATATTGAAGACCTTCCTCGGTGCTCTGACCACATCGTTCACAAACCGGATTGTCTTGCTCTAGATACACCCTTCTTGCAAGCACAGATTTGATTGTCTTGTACTGGTCGTTAGCAAACACAATTTTCACCATCAGAGCCAGGGCGCGTTTCGGCAGTCCAAACTTTCAATCAACCAATATTTTTATGTTTTATGTATTATATGATATCAAAAAAAAGAAGTCGTAATACTTTCTTACCGAGTGGTAAAGTACCAGTCAAACGAAAGCAAAAGAGACATGACGTAACTCTACTGTTCAAGCCACCTAACTCTAATATCGCGTTAGCTGTTCCTATGAATAACTATGGTCCGCGTGCAGAATGGCGCACATACCTCGTCAATGCAAAGAAGAAGATATCGCAAAAACCAATCAGAGTAAACACGACCTTGTATGAAAAGAAGCCTGTAATAACTATCCCCAATCCAACACGCATGCGAGTTGTCAACGCAATATTGAAGACTGTCAAGACTGAACCGAATACAGGCTTAGTCCTTCATTCAATCCGGTATGATCCACAGCGTGGACTTTACACAGTGGGTTTTAACTCTTAAAAAAACCAAGCGTTACAAGTATGCACATGTACATATCTGTGTACATATTGGAAGACTTTTGAAATAAAATGCGTTATGGTATTAAATTGATGGAAGATGCATCAACTTTGATGAATAAATATCCGGGAAGAGTTCCTATTTTGATGACCAAAAAGTTTCGAGATCCTCTTAAGGATCTAGATAAAACTAAATATTTGATACCAAAAGACATGACTTTTGGAGAGGTTTTGTGTGTCTTACGTAAACGACTTCAGATGCCGGCTTACAAAGCACTTTATGTGATCTCTCATCACGGCAGACTTATTTCTAGTTCATCTTCCGTGGGTGTTATTTATGAAAAAGAAAAGTCAATAGACGGTTTTTTAAGACTCATGTATGCATCAGAGAATGCCTTCGGTCGTTGCGAAAATTATTCTTCATAAAGAAGCTCAAGTGTTGAGAATTGTACTCCAAAACTGACCATGTCGCACGAGCCCTCCCGCGACACCATGCTCGATTTGTGGATGGAGTACCTCGAGATCAAAGGCGACTACGACTATCGCAGTGTGTGCCCCTTTTATGCTCCCCGCGAGCCCACGTCCGCGCTCTCCGAGCCCAGTCGCTGAGTGTGTTCGTGCATTGTTCCGTTGTGTGCAGCGACCGATGAAGAGGATCGCATCCTTTTGATGGTGGAGAGGGTCATAAACCTCTGGTGCGAGTGCGGCAAGCCAATCGATCCTCCTGTGATTGGCAAATACTACGTATCGGGCACGTGGTATTTGCAGCGACTCCATAAGGATTTCAATGATCTGAAAACGATCAAGCAGGAAAGGGGTGTGCGCGCGGTCGTGCGCGCGGCCGTGCGCAAGTAGACACTAGAATAGATAGACAGTGACTCCATATTTTCAGTCGTTAGCAAACTTCCACCATGGTGGCCTTCCGTCAGTTCAGAGTCGGGGCGCGTTTCGTCAATCCAGTCCAAGTCGTACCAGGAAGATGACCGAATCGGCCGAATCACTCGAACACGAACAAGAGATGCCCTACTTCCTCCGGGTGCAAGAACTAAACGAAGATTATTTTAAGCATCCTGGAGCGTGGATTTGGAATGTTCATGTAAGTGATCCAAGCGGCATGGGCAACTCGTCGATCACCAACGCAACGACACCAGAAACAGCATTCGGTGTCGGCAAGCGCAATGGTGAGTTGATGATGGTGGGCGAAAAGATTCTTAACCTTTTCACTTACGAGCACTCGCTCCACGTTATCGCACAAGTCAAGGCAGTCGTTGACGCCGAACTTGCAAATCGTCCCAAATGGTACACCGCTCTCAAGTCTGAACATGATGCACTTAAGGAGGAATATAATGAACATAAGAAGGAAGAGACGAAGGAAGAGATGGAGAAGAAAGATAAAGAGATTAAGCAACTTGAGTCCCAGATTAAGAACAAGGATCGAAGCATACAGCACCTTCAGAAAAGGCTTAAGAACAAGGATCGAGCATACAAGGACCTTCAGGATCAGCTCAAGAAGAAGGATCGAAGCATACAGGACCTTCACAACCACATCCAACGTCTAGATTGCCGGCACATTCACGGCCTTTCTTACATCCCATCTCTGCAAGAATGCGAGCAGCGGTCGCGTCATTAAATCACCACAGCTTGTTCATCTCTACCGCACAGAAGTGAGTGATGTGCCCCCCAAGCGCTAAATATGAAAGATTCCACTTGGTCTTGCTTCTGCATCGACCCACCAAATTTTGTGTATTTTGTCTTTCATTTTGATTGCGATGTACTCTTCTGTAGATTCATTCACAGTAAATGGATTTGCTCTATGTTTTGTTTGTAATGCACAGCGATGAATTTGAATACTAAATGGTTCTTTCGCTGAAAGTAACAAATCTTGCGAATCCTGCAAAAGGTGATAGGATTGATCATTTTCGATGATTGCTAAGATGTGTCTGCCCTTGTTTGTGCCAGTGTATGGTAAAGCTGGCATGTGGTGACATTGAGCAAGAATGACCAGGGCAAATCCTGCAGAACGATAACAGTATGAGGAAAATGTAAGTCTAAAGCTTGCTAGCAGAATTTCAGCATAGTTGTTCAGTTTTTCGTATCGCTCTTTGTAAGTTTCATCTTTGATTTCCGCAAGATCATTTCTTCCAAAAATATCACGATAAGTTTTAATGTTTCTGAAAACTTTTAGTTTACACTGGTCATACATCAGAAAAAGAATGTGAAACTTGATTTCACTGGGCAAACAGTGAATGTGAGCATTTCTTTTTAATTGCTCGTTGTAAAGAAGCGATTGGAACAAATTCGAAGCGTGTGTGAGAGAGGCAGTCGATAAAAAAAAGGAAGTTGTTTTTACAAACTCCGTTTCCATTAAATGTTTTGTTTTGTATGTGTACGTTTCGCTTGGTTTTAACTAAAATTTTACTTTACTGACTTCTGGCGCTTGGACAAGGACAAGATCTATTTACGCTCATCATATAAGCAATGAAAAATACAATGACTATCGATACAAAAAGAATGGTTAATGGTACAAAAACACCACTAGAATAATAAAAATCATAATAAGATTTTAGAGTATCCATTTTGGGTTTCAAGTTGCACAAAAAACATGGTTCTTGTGATTGCACGGTACTTGTATGAGATTGCTGACTGGCAAGTGGGACACCGGAGACTTGTATGAGCACCTTTAGATCAGAATACAATGCAAGTCTCGAGAAAAGTGAATCAATCTGAATGTCGACTGGTGGCTCCATATACTTAGTAAGTTTTTTACGACCTTGCTCTGTAAACAAACATGCGTGTGTTCCCCAAAAATAGTCATTCAAAAACTCAAAGTTTTTTACAGAAAACTCTCTTGCTAAATTTTTGTTTTCATACATTACTGGTCCGAAAATTACTAAATCGAATTGCGAGGAAACTTCAAGTAAATTATCGACCACATCCGGAAGCAACCTTGATGGAATACAATCGTCTTCACAAATTAAAATCGGACCATTTTTTTCTTTTAAAATGTTCCAGAATGATAAAGCTAATCCGACCGCGCCTGCGCTCCCCAACTCGTGGTGATACTTACGTCCAGCCTTAAGGCTCTCAAATCCACTTGGTGTAATTATTTTCGTTTCTAGCAAATTCTCTGGAGTTTTTGTTCTTAAATCAACAGCTTTGTAAAAAGATGCTTTAGGAAAGACTTCTTGAACTTTATGCTTTCTATTGTGTGGTGAAAGTGAAATAATCTTTACTTCTACCATAATTAATGAATAAATAGAAAAAAAAATACAATGTTAGAGCATAAACCATGAATAATAGTCCAAATGAAAAACTGCCCAAAAAAACGCCAAAATTTATGAAAACTATTATCAGTAATTTAGGACTGCGTAACCATTATCTTCGAGCACTCATTGTCATGTGGATGGTTACATCAGCTGCTTTTGTTGTTATGAACTTACTTGGTGCAAAAAAATCTAGTAATAGAACGATTGCCACTTTTATTTTGGGAACCGGTGGAATAACACTTGCAACACTTTTCTTGTCGACATGCCTGGCTGCAGGACAGTGTATTAGAACTGCATATCTCTTGAGTACAATCGGATTCATTGTCATTGCGATTGCATCTTTAATTGTTGAATGATCGAAAAAAATAGTTTAAAGTAGTAAAGCAAGATGTCAACTCAGTTTTCAACTAGAAATACAAATACAAGAACTTTACGTTTTCTCACGAGAGGTGCTTCCGAGGCAGCAAATTCATGCGATGCACCTTACCATGATGACAGCACATCTATGATAAAAAGTAATTTGTATATGATGCATAAACATTACATAAAAGCTCTAACCGATATTGTACGGAAACAACAGGATAGAGCTGGGTCAGACAACGAAAGTATTACGAGATATCTAAAATCTTTGTTAATGTTTGACCAAAAATCACCTAGGTCAACTGGAGCAAGAGATATCATGTATCATATTCACTTAGCGAATAGACTGAGAAAAAATGAAAAGAAAAGATTACTTAGAGGGATTTACGAGTCGGGTTTTGGCTCCAGTGGTCAGCCTGACCGACTCATGTACATGCAAGATAAAGTACTTCTGGCGCGTGGTCCATGCAAATTTCCAAAAGTAAGAGTTCCAAAATATAAATTCCGTGATCCAACAGGATCTTATAAAACTGCCCCTGACCCTAGCGCTAACCCTAACCCACCGAATGAATCTTTTGACAGCAGATACGAGTTTGAACCCGGTAAACAGGAAAAACGCGACATCAACTTTCCCGCTGGACTACATAAACTTTTGGAGCATGCTGTGAATTGGGGCGCATATATGGCTCAGTACACCGATACTAGTAGAAATGATACCACTAACCAGAGACATAACAACGGGAAGAAAATGGCAAAAAAGTAACGAAATTGTTTAAACAAGGATTTATTAGTGATGACAATAGCAATAACAATAGCAATAACAATAACAGTAACGTAATAAAATCGTTCTGGAGTCCACAAAATCATGCGTCACTTTTTCTTTCGAATATGGCAAAACATTTGAATGTAGGAAATTTGCCAAAAGAGCTCCTGAAGTTAGAAACGAAGGTGATAAATCCTCAGACCCGCAGATTCAGATTACTAAACGATAATCTGATCTATTCTGAAACTTTTGAATTGTGGTCGCTGATTCAATCTCATGTTTGGACAGGTCATCGGTGTTTGCTTTCGCAGTATAGAAGAAATTTTTCAAAGGGATTTGCAAAGGGATTGGAGAAACATGCCCGTGACGCTCGTGGTGGAGGACCAGGGCAGCCACCGGGACCAGGGCAGCCACCGGGACCAGGAAGGCGTAATAATAATAACGAAAATAACAACAACAACCGTCCCAACCCTCCTCGCCGTCGAAGGCGCAGCGCGGTCGTTCAAAGTAATAATGAAAATGAACAAAATGGAAGGAACATCCCTGGTGAGAACAATTTTGGTGGGAACAATTTTGGTGGGAACAATTTTGGTGGGAACAATTTTGGTGGGAACAATTTTGG
>MDTD01025297.1_pt1 | contig 17721 bp, 18 predicted proteins | sample 811221 | NCBI WGS metagenome assembly MDTD01 (sample SAMN05326646, study PRJNA326480) | marine metagenome | isolation source: seawater | place: Pacific Ocean: South West | collected 2011 | reverse complement strand
TTTATTTTCTTCAATCATGATTTCTCTTTAAAACAACCTGAATATTCTATATCTCAATACATACTTTTATCAATATTTTTTTTAAATTAAATGTTTGTAAGTTTGAAAATTTTTAAAATCTATTATTTTTTTTCCATTCTTTAACTTTTGCGTGGTCTCCACTTAATAAAACATCTGGAACTTCAATACCCATAAATATTCTTGGTTTTGTATAGACAGGTTCTTTATGTTTACGATAATTATCGACAGAAAAAGTTTCGTTTTTATTTGACTCAGAAGAACCTAAGATTCCTGGAATTTTTCGTATAATTGAGTCTGAAATAATCATTGCAGGGACTTCGCCCCCACTAACTATAAAATTGCCCACACTTATTTCTTCATCAACAACTAAATCGTTTACTCTTTGATCAACACCTTCATATCTTCCACAAAGTATATATATTGATTTTTTTTTCGAAAGCTCTATAACTTTCTTTTCATTTAAATTTGTTCCATTAGGGGATGTCAAAATTACGTGGGGTAAATATTGATCACTTTTTTTTAGCTTATTTACAGAATCAATAAAGGGTTCTGGTCTCATAACCATACCAGGGCCGCCACCGTATGGAGTGTCGTCAACGCTTTTATTGTTCCCTATTCCATGATTTCTTATGTCATAAGCTGAAAAATCAATCTTTTTAGATTTTATTGCTTTTCCAACGACCCCATATTCAGAAAATTGATCAAAGAATTTTGGAAATATTGTTAATATTCTAATTTTTTTTAGCATTTTTTTTAAATTATTTTCTTGAATAATACCAATTACTGAAAAAAATAGCTTAATTAATGAAAAGTGCTATGAAATTTGTAGAAATTAATACATCAATTTTGATACCAATTAAATATAACTATTTTTTAAGGGCAAGAATTGTTAGAAAAAGTCATGAATTTAAAAAGATACCACTTTCCCGTAATGCTTACAGAGGTTGTTGAGAATCTCGGAGTTACTCCTGGGGGGAGATATATTGATTGCACACTTGGAGAGGGTGGTCATTCAGAGTCGATATTAGAATTTTCTCAACCTGGTGGTCAACTTTTAGGTATAGATGCTGATCATGAAGCTATTTTAATTTCAAAAAAAAGGCTAGATTCATACAAAGATTGCTCATTTTTGGTTAATTCATATTTTTCAAAAATTTCTGAAATTGCACATGATTTAAAATTTGTTCCTGTTCATGGAATTTTATTAGATTTAGGTCTATCCTCCCTTCAAATTGATTTTGAAAATAGAGGTTTTAGTTTTTCTGATGAAGAAATTTTAGATATGAGATTTGGTTTACAAAATAATTTAACTGCAATAGAAATAGTAAATAATTTTTCTGAAAAAAAACTATCAGATCTTATTTTTGATTTAAGTCAAGACCCTAATTCAAGAATAATTGCAAAAGTAATATGCACAAATAGGCCATTAAAAACTGCAAAAGAATTAGCTGAATTAATAAATTCTACAAAACTAAAAGTAAGAAGAAAACATCATCCAGCAACATTAACTTTTCAGGCCTTAAGAATGGCTGTCAACAATGAAATAATCGAACTCAATAAAGTTCTCTCTGACGCTTTTTCATTATTGGGCGTCGGAGGAAGACTTGCAGTAATTTCATATCATTCAACTGAAGATAAAATAGTTAAAAATTTTATTAAAAATGGATTGTCAGATTGTGAGTGCCCGCCGTTAAATTTTGAATGTAATTGTGATATTTCTCCATATCTTAAACTTGTAAATAAAAAACCAGTTGTACCAACAATTGAAGAAATTAACCAAAACCCAAGAAGCAGAAGTGCAAAACTCAGAGTCATAGAAAGGATAAAATGAGAGAAAAATTATTATTTATAAATATTTCTGGAACCAATTCAAATATCAAATTTTTTGAAAATGATATTATTTCTGAAAATTTCGAATTTAAATTAAAAGGATACCAAAAAGGTAAAGTAGTCGATAATGACTCATTTTTTGAATCTTTTATGAATCCTAAGCTATCTAGAGTTCTTAATTATCAAAACATAGACAAACTCATCTTCGGCATATCTCCATATGAAATTTATTCAAAGGTTGATATTGTCCCTATTTATAATTTTTCTTCAACAAAACCTGTTGAAGAAAAAGACCTATTAGTAGAATCTAGTTTTGAAAATAGTGATTATTCTTTACTGCACAGCATATCATTAGGGTATATTTTGGACGGTAAAGATATGTTGTCAAATCCAATTGGAATGCATGCAAGAAAGCTTGAATCAATTAAATTAAATGTCGCTGTTAACAACGAATTTGTAAGCAATTTAAGAGAACTGTGCAAATTATTAAATATTTCTTGCCCCATTAATATAATTTTGAACTCTATTGCTTTAACGAACGAATTAATTGATGAAGAAAACAAAGATTTTGGTTGTTTTCATATAAATATTGGTACTGATTTAACTGAATTATCAATGATTCAAAAAGATAAAGTTTTAGATTTAGCTGTAATTCCGGTAGGCGAAGAAAACTTTGTTAGAGATATTGAAATCTCATTAGATATAACTCCTAAAGATGCAAAATTACTGGTTGAAAACTTTGGATCTGTAATGCCTGAGCTTATAAAAGAAAATGACCATTTATTAGTACATACAACAAAGGGGCAGGAAGAAAAAATTTCAAACAAAAGAGTCGGTGCGATTATGCGAGAAAGAGCAAATGAATTACTTCAAATTTCAAAAAAATATTTTGATGAAAACTCAAAAGGTAAAATTTCAACCAACAGGATATTTATTTCTGGGCCAGGATCAAAATATAATGGTTTCGATTCTCTTTTAAAATATGTCTTTCAAAATTTTATCTACCGTAATAAAAATGAAAAAAATGAATCTGAAAATTATCTAATCAATTTCTATTTAAAAGAAAATAAAAATTTGAATAATTTTGATTTTAATTATGAAAATAAAAATATTCTTAATTCAAAATTGTTTAACAATAATAATTTAATTAAAACAAAATTAAAAAAACTACTAAAAATCGGATAATTGGAGGAAAAATGACATTGCTAAATGACCTAAACAATAATTTGGATAAATCTAACGCCAATATAAAAGTACTTGGAGTTGGTGGAGGAGGATCTAATGCTGTGAAAAGAATGTACAAAAATAAAATTGATCAAGTTGAATACATGATATTTAATACAGATACACAAGCCCTCGATACGAGTGAAATGACTACAGCAATAAAAATTGGAGAGAAAACCGCAAGGGGTCTTGGCGTCGGCGGAGATCCATCTAAAGGTAGAGAGTGTGCTGAAGAAAGTAGAAGTCTTGTCAGAGAATTAGTTGAAGATTCCGATTTAGTATTTGTAGCTGCAGGAATGGGTGGAGGGACAGGGACAGGTGCGGCTCCAGTAATAGCTGAAATAGCAAGAGAGTCTGGGGCATTAACTATTGGCGTTGTTACAAAACCTTTCGGGTTTGAGGGTACAAAAAGACAAAAGCAAGCTATTGAAGGAATTAATACTCTTAGAAACTATTGTGACACTTTAGTGGTTATACCTAATGACAGATTAATGCTATTAGCTGATGACAATTTGACAATGAATGCTGGATTTGAGTTAGCAGATGATGTTTTAAGACAAGGAGTGCAATCAATTGCAGAAGTAATTGTTGTCCCAGGAGAAATAAATTTAGATTTTGCTGATGTAAAATCAATAATGAAAAATGCTGGAGCAGCGTGGATGGGAATTGGTGAAGCAAGAGGTGAAAATAGAGCAATTGAAGCTGCAAAAAATGCTATTCAAAGTCCTCTTTTAGAAACTTCAATTGAAGGATCTCGAGCAATAATATACAACATAGTTGGACCACAAGAGGGTGAATTTGAACTTTTGGCAAAAGAAGTTAGATCTGCTTCTGATTTAATTGCTAAAGAAGCTCATCCTGAGGCAAATATTATTTTTGGCCAATCATCGGATCCGTCACTTAAGGATGAAGTAAGATTAACCGTTATTGCAACTGGATTTCCTGAATCTGAATTTATGTATAAAACTCCAAATAATAGTGAACAATCTAATAAGCCAATTATTCCAGAACAACTAGATTTGGATTTGCCACCATTTTTAAGAAATTCTGCCCAATAAGGTCTTGAAAAGCGCTACAGTTAGTGTGTATAATATTCTAAAACGCTACATTTAGTGTATTAGGAATATATGAATTGTCCTGCATGTAACAATAACAATACAAAGGTAATAGAGTCTAGAGAATCTTCAAATTCTATACGAAGAAGAAGAGAGTGCATTTTGTGTAATGAAAGATTTACTACTTACGAAAAGATTCACATTACTACCATATCTGTAATTAAGAGAGATTGGACTAAAGAAGATTTTTCTATCGAAAAGCTTGAAAAAAGTATTAAGATTGCGTGTACTAAGAGGCCAATCGAAGATTCTGATATTTCAAAGTTAATATTGGATGTACAAAAAGAAGTACATTCTTTGAACCAACCAAATGTAGACAGTAAAAAAATCGGGGAAATAGTTATAAATAAGTTAAAGAAACTAGACGATGTGTCTTATATAAGATTTGCTTCAGTTTACAAAGATTTTAAAAATTTAAGCTATTTTGAAGATGAGCTTAATGATTTAACAAAAAAATAATTTATAGGAGGATATAGAAATATGGAAAACAACGAATTAGAAAAACAACAGACTTCATTAGATTTTGAAAGTGAAGAATTAAGTATTTTTAATCAAGAAGAGCCAGCCAGAAACATTATTAGTAACTTTAAACCTGCTGAAATAAAAGAAAATGCAAAAGTTGTTTTGGAACACAGATATTTACTTAAAGATAGTAATGGTGACCTTACAGAGGATCCAGATGGTCTATTTAGAAGGGTAGCAAATGCGTTAGCTAAGCCAGATAAAGCATATGGATCAACGAAGGAAGAGGTAGCTGAAACAGCTGAGGAATTTTATCAAATGCTATCAAGCCTCGAATTTCTTGCTAACTCTCCAACTCTTATGAACGCAGGAACTAAAGCAGGGACATTATCAGCTTGTTTCGTGTTACCGCTTGAAGATAGCATGGAAGGTATAATGAAAACAGCTCATGATGCCGCAATGGTTCAGAAATACGGTGGTGGAACTGGGTTTGCTTTATCAGAGTTGAGACCAAAAGGTGCAAGAATAAAAACAACACACGGTAAAGCATGTGGTCCAATTGCTGCTCTAAAATTACTTTCCTCTGTTTCTACCTTAGTAACTCAGGGGGGCAAGAGAGACGGTGCGAACATGGCAGTTATGAATGTGCATCATCCAGATATTGAAGAATTTATAGATTGTAAAACTGAAGAAGGTTCAATTCACAATTTTAATATCTCAGTTGGTGCAACAGATGCATTTATGAATGCGGTAAAAAGTGATGAAGATTTTGATGTTATTGACCCTATTTCAAAAGAAGTTATTGGTAAAAAAAATGCAAGACAATTATTCAATAAAATTGTCAAAGGTGCGTGGAAAAATGGAGAGCCAGGGATAATTTTCCTAGATGAAGTCAATAGGAAAAGTCCGGTAAGTCACCTCGGGGAAATGACTGCAACAAATCCTTGTGGTGAACAGCCACTGTTACAAAATGAGTCATGCAACTTGGGTTCAATTAACCTATCTAAATTTTTAAACGAAGATAACACTTCATTAAATTGGGATAAATTAAGAAATACAACTAGGACAGCAGTCCATTTCTTGGATAACACGATTGATGCTAACAAATATGCTATTCCTGAAATAAAAAAAGCAAATAAACTAAGCAGGAAAATAGGTTTGGGTGTTATGGGTTTTGCAGATATGCTCATAAAAATGAAAGTTAGCTATGATTCACAAAAAGCAGTGGATTTGGGTAGAGAGGTTATGGGCTTCATACAATCTGAAGCAGATAAAATGTCTGAAGAAATTGCAATCAAAAAAGGCCCTTTCGAGGCATGGGAGGGAAGCAGGCTTCAGCTTGCTGGTGAGAAGCAGAAAAGAAATGCGTGCACTCTTACTGTTGCTCCAACTGGTACAATTTCAATGATCGCTGGTTGTTCATCTGGTATTGAGCCAGTATTTTCACTTGCTTATAGAAAGCACAACATTTTAGAAGGAAAAACACTCTATTATGTCGATGAAAATTTTGAGGCTGTAGCTAAAGAGCGAGGTTTTTACAATGATGATTTATTGGAACACCTTTCAAATGGTGGCTCACTTCAAGATAGAGATGACGTTCCATCAGATGTAAAGGAAGTTTTTAGAACTGCTCCGGACATTACTCCCGAGTACCATGTAAAAATGCAAGCTGCTTTTCAAGAAAGCGTGGATGCTGGAATATCCAAAACAATAAACTTTAGAAATGAAGCCACTGAAGAGGAAATTGATGAGACTTACATGCTGGCGTGGGAACTTAAATGCAAAGGTATTACTGTATACCGTGCAGGAAGCAGGGACAAAGAAGTTCTTACAACTGGAACCAATGAGAACGAAAGTGAAGAGAAAGCAGTCCCAGCAAATGAACCGTTTGTGAGCGCTCAAAATAGACCTTCAGAATTGTTTGGTGTAACAAGAAGAGTCTATACAGGGAGAGGAAATCTTTATGTGACAGTAAATATGTCTGAAGACGGGAAGCCTTTTGAACTTTTTGCCGCTCTTGGTAAAGCTGGCGGAAATGATTCTGCTATGGCAGAAGCATTATCAAGAATGGTATCTCTTACATTAAGATCTGGAGTTGACCCAAGAGACTCAATTGAGCAGTTAAAAGGTATCACTGATGTTCCTGCATGGAACGAAGGCGAATTAATCAGGTCAGTTCCTGATGCTATTGCTAATGTACTTGAAAAAATTTATCAACCTAAGAAAGAACAGCAAATATCAATTAGTAGCGAAACTGAAGTTGTTGAAGATAAAAAAGCTGTTGCTGAAGAAGAATTAAATAGGATACTTCAAGCAGACGTGTGTCCTGAATGCCCAGAATCGATGGTTTATGAGGAAGGTTGTCAAAAATGCTATTCTTGTGGATTCAGTAAGTGCTAAATTGAAATTAATTATATTAGGCGGGGGCAGAATGGGAAAAGCATTTATTAAAGGCTTATCCCATTCTGCTGAGCACCAAATAAGTGTTGTTGAGCCAATTTCAGAGTTGAAGACAGAAATTAGAAATAACTTTAATGTGAATGTTTCAAACTTCGACAATGCAGAAAAACAAATAGTAGAAATGGTCCCGCTAAGTGATTATGTTTTATTGTGTGTTAAACCACAAACATTTCATTCAATAAAAGGGGCTTTAAAAAATTCTTTATCAAATAACCAAATTATTATTTCGATAATGGCTGGGATAAAAACAGAAACTATTTGCAATTCCCTTGAGACCCAGAATGTAGTGAGGGTTATGCCAAACACGCCTAGTCAAATCGGAAAAGGAATTTCGGTTTGGTTCAGAAATAATGATTTAACTAATAATTTAAAAAATGATATCGAAGGTATACTTGGAGCTTTAGGAGAATTTGAAGAAATTTTTTCAGAAGAAATTATAGACAAGGTTACAGCAATAAGTGGAAGTGGTCCGGGTTATATTTTTTATTTTATGGAATCAATGTTGAAATCGTGTCAGGAAATTGGATTAGATAAAAATTTATCAAGAAGATTAATAATTAAAACTTTTTTAGGTAGCTCTGAGTTAGCAAGTATTTCAAAAAAGGATTTTAATGAATTAAAAGAAGAAGTAGCGTCACCAAAAGGTACAACTGAAGCTGGGTTAAATAAAATGATTGAGAATAATTTTTATAAATCAATCAATGAAGGAATTAGATCTGCATATCTTAGAGCAAAGGAATTAGATTATGATTAGGGAATTTTCGGTATATTTATTAGAACTTATGTCATGGGGAATAGTTGGAAGAGCACTATCTTCGTGGATTCCAAATTCGAGAAGCTACACAATTGTTCAAATTCTATATAAATTTACTGACCCTATACTTAGGCCAATTCAAAATATTTTGCCAAAATCAAATATGATTGATTTTAGTCCATTAATCGCAATTATTGTGATTCAAGTAATGATAAGGATTATTCAGTCATGAAAACTAATTTCACCATATGATATTGTAAACTTTTCATTCCCGTTATTTACTAGTAAATTACCATGTTCATCAACGCCATCTATTAAATATTCCTCATCTATCTCATTGTTAATATATATTTTATTTTTTGGAATATATAAATTATCTTTCCATTCTAAAAAAATATTTTCATTATAATTCAAATTATTTGAAATTTTACTTAGGAGAACATATAAAACTTCATCAACATTAAATTTTTTATTTTCTTCAATAAAGAGACTTGTTGCTACAAAGTCTTTTTTTGATAAATCTTTTTTAGTTGCATTAACATTGATCCCAACTCCAAAATTAATATAAATTAGATTTTCTTCTACTATATTTTCGGTTATCATCCCACTAATTTTTTTTGAATTCAGGTAAATATCATTAGGCCATTTAATTTTTAAATCATAATTATCATTGATAAATTTATTAATTGTTTGGAATATTGAAAAAGATAAAATAATAGGCATTTTTAATGCAAAATCTTTTTTAACTAATATTGGAATAGAAACTAATAAATTTTTGTTTTTTTCTGAATGCCACTTTCTATCAAATCTGCCATGACCTTTTTCTTGATAATTCGCAACAATAATTTGATTAGTATTTTCTTTATTTTTTATATTTTTATTTACAACATCCATTGTTGAATCCAATACTTCATACCAATGGATCTCATAATTATTGAAAATCTTATTTCTTAATTTGCCATATTTTTTTTTATTTTTTTCTTGAAATTTTTTTATTGAAAAAGTTGTCATTGACATATTTTGAATGAGAGATATATTAATTATTGTTGGACTAATATGAATTATACAGAATTTACTAAATCAAGGCGCTTAAAAGAAAAGATAGCAGTAAATATACTTAAATCCATAGCATTAATCTCCATAGCTACCACAATTGCAATTTTATTTTTTCTTTTTTTTGAAACATTTAATTTTTTTACAACTGAGATGGAAATTGGTGGATTTGTCAAACCATGGGAATTTTTATTTGGAACAAAGTGGACTCCATTATTTAATCCGCAAAGCTTTGGTATTTTGCCTTTAGTTGCAGGCACTCTTCTAGTAACGGTAATAGCAGTTTTTGTTGCGTTACTTCTAGGACTCTCAATAGCAGTTTTTCTTTCTGAATATGCACCTGAAAATATCCGGAGAGTAATTAAACCTATCTTAGAAATATTAGCTGGCATACCTACAGTTGTTTATGGATATTTTGCATTAACTTTTGTTACTCCGATAATTATGAACATTGTTGAGGGGTTTGGAGGTAATATAATTATTTTTAATGCTTTAAGCGCAGGTTTAGTTATGGGATTGATGATTACCCCAATGGTATCAACAATTAGTGAAGATGCTCTGATATCAGTTCCGCAGCATTTACGAGATGCTTCTTATGCAATGGGGGCAAAAAAATATCAAACTGCTTTTAGAGTTGTAGTCCCTGCAGCTCTGTCAGGTATTTCTGCTTCAGTAATTTTGGGTATATCTAGAGCAATTGGCGAAACAATGATTGTGACTATTGCAGCTGGCTCAACACCAAACTTTACATTTAACCCTCTTGAGTCAATACAAGCAATGACTGCTTTTATTGTACAAATTAGCCTTGGAGAAGCTCCTCATGGGTCATTAGAATACACAACTATATTTGCTGTTGGATTATTATTATTTTTTATGACCCTTTCATTAAATATTCTGGGCAAATGGCTTGTTAACAAATATTCTGAGAATTACTAATGATTAATAAATCTTCAAATTTTAAAAAACGTGAAATGATAGATAATTTAGTAAATTATTTACTTTTTTTCTCTGTAATTATAGCTTTTTTGACTTTAATTGCTTTAGTTATTGACATAATGAATGATGGTTTAGATTGGTTTGATTTTCAGTTTTTTAATAGCTTTCCATCAAGAAAACCTGAAATTGCTGGAATAAAAGCTGCTTTTTATGGAACAATATGGGTGATGTCTATAACAGCTTTGCTTTCAATTCCAATAGGAGTCTCAACAGCCATATATCTTGAGATGTTCGCAGACGACTCAAGATTTAATAGGTTTATAAAAATTAATATCAGCAATCTCGCTGGAGTACCATCAATAATATATGGAATAATTGGAATGGCTGTTTTTGTTGAATTTTTTCAGATGGGGAGAGTAATTTTAGCAGGAGCATTAACAATGACATTGCTTATACTTCCAATTATTATAATCGCGAGTCAAGAAGCAATAAAACAGGTGCCAAGTTACTATATGGACGCTGCATTAGCACTTGGTGCAACTAAATGGCAGGCAGTAGTTAGAATTGTACTCCCTCAATCTATCCCCGGAATTGTTAGTGGCTTTATATTGGCAATGTCTAGAGCAATAGGTGAATCAGCTCCCATGATCGCAATAAGTGCATTGGTTTACATAACTTTCTTGCCAGAAGGGCCATTAGATAGGTTTACAGTTATGCCAATACAAATCTATAATTGGATATCCCAACCCCAAGATGGTTTTAGGGGATTAGCTGCTGCTGGAATCATATTGTTGCTAATCATGTTATTAGGCCTGAATTCTTTTGCAATATTTTTGAGAGATTATTTTCAAAAAAGAAACTAATGAGCACTTATTGGATAAATAATTCTTCGCTTGAAGAATACAACAAAATAATTATCCAAAAAAAAACACAATTTTTTGATGTTAAATATAAAAATAAAATATCAAGAATGAAAAACGGAGATAAAATAATTTACTTTTTAAATGATAAAGATTCATTTATCGGCATTTCAGAAATCAAAAGTGATAATTATAAAGTAATAAATAATAATTTAATTTCTATAAAAATAAACAAAAATACACATCTAAAATTAAAGGATTCTATTGATGCCAATCAAATTGGACCTTCACTTGAGTATGTAAAAAGATGGGCTCCAGAAAAATGGAAATTATCCTTATTTGGGAAATTACATATAATTTCTCAAAATGACTTTAATTTTATTCAATCATGTATTGAAAAAAAATGAATTATACTTTTATAAAATTAAGTGCATTACACGAAGTGATTTTCCCTACTTCATCAATTTCTATATTTTTAATTCTTGAAATCTCTTGAGCTACTAGCTTAACATCTTTTGGCTCAGTCCATCTTTGTCTATTTTTTTTAAAGTATTGTGGATATGAATCTGTTTCAATAACAATATCTTCGATTGAGATTTTTTTAGCTACGACCTTAAGGTGATCTTGTCTTATTAATGTTTTTGCAAAAGAAATTTTATATCCTAGGTCAATCATTTTTTTTGCATCTTCATAGGTACCATCAAAATAATGAATTGCACCTGGGTTATATGTAAAACTGAAGTTTTTTAAAATAGAATATGTATCATCCATTGCGTTTCTAGTATGAAAAACTATTGGGAGTTTTTTTTCAAGGGCCAAGTTTATTTGAAATTCAAAAGCTTCGATTTGTATTTGCTTATTTGGAGATATATCTTGATAATCTAATCCTATCTCGCTAATCATTGAAAGATTGCAATCTGATAATTTCTTAATTTGGATTAATTCTTGCTTCCAATTTTGAGTTAAGTCTGAAGGATGTATGCCAATTCCAGCTAGAACATCATTGTATCTTTTCGACAATGATATTGATTTTCTTGAATCATCAATAGTAGTTCCGACAGATATAACATATTTTACATCGCCTAATCTCCATCTGCTTACAATTTCATCTAAATCATTATCATCATATTGAGGTAAATGTGTGTGAATATCTATAAACATAATATAATTAATGATAAGGCAATTTTAATGTTAGAAAAAGAGAAAAAATTAATAATAGAAAAAATTCAAAATTCAAAATTAGATTTATCTTTAGTTTTTTCAGGTTGTGGATTTCAGTTTTTTAATGATATCTTAAAGATTAGTGGGTCATCAAAATTTTTTATAAATGCTGAATTTCCTTATTCAAAAAAAGTACTTAAAAGTAAATATCAATTAAAAAATCCATTTGTTTCAAAAATTAACGCTGAAATACTTTCCTCCAAATCAATTAATGAATTTAATAATTTAAAAAACAAACAAATTTTAATTTCAATAGGATGTGTAGGCTCAATTAGAACTTATTACAACAAAAAAGGAACTGAAGGAGCATGGTTATACTTAAAATCTTCTGAAAACCAAAATTATTGCTACAGTCTTAAATTTATTAAAAATAATGAAGAAACAAGAGAAAGGCAAGATGAACTTATAAATATTTCAATTTTACTAGTATTGAATAATTATATTGATAGTAATTATGATTTTAATAATTTATATAAAAATTCTAATTCTATATTTTCAAGACTAGATTCAACTCTAATATTTGAAGAAAGCAATTTCAATGAATAAAAAAACTTATTATGATCTAAAAAAAAATAAAATTCAATTTTATTCTTATAACAAAAAATTGAAAAATGAAAATTATAACTTAAATGATTCTATAGTTTTATCTGGCTCGTTTAATCCATTACACCCTGGTCACATTAAACTTCTACAATCATCTTCAAATGAATTCAAAAAAAAACCATTATTTGAGATTTCAATTACAAACGTTGATAAAAGTGAAATCAAATTTGATAATTTATTGAACAGAATAAATCAATTTAAATCTTTGGGAAATTTAGTAGTAACAAATAGCCCTAAGTTTGAAGAAAAAAGTAATATATTTAAAAAAAGTATTTTTGTTGTTGGATACGATACTGCTCTGAGGTTAGTTGATAACAAGTACTATAACGATAGTTTTGATAAATCATTTAAAACAATTAAAAAAAACAATTGCTCCTTTTTAGTTTCTGGTAGATTTATAAATAACAATTATCATAATCCAGCAAATATAAATTTTGAAGGATACAATTATCTCTTCAATATATTACCAGAAGAAAAATTTAGACTAGATATATCATCTACAGAACTAAGACGTTTAGGATAATTCAGAAAATGACTTTTCTGCTGCATGTACAGTCTTTTTGATATCTTCATCATTATGAGCTGATGACATGTGCCACCTTCCGTTTTGAGATAATCTAACACCATTGATTAACATCAATTTTGAAAATTCTTTATATCTTTCAAAATCCACATTATTGGCGTGATCTCTATAATTTTTTATGCTATCTGCATTTGTAAAACTTAAATAAAAAACACTTCCAAGCCCCTGAATTAATATTTGCAGATTATTTTTTAAAGCAGCTTCCTTAAGTCCATAAATTAATTTTTCTCCATTTTTATTTAAATTTTTATAGAAATTTTTATCTTCTAAAAGATATTTTAGAGTTGCATGAGCTGCTGATACTGACATTACGTTGGAGTTAAAGCTTCCACCATGAACAACTTTACCATTTGACATAAAATCCATTATTTCTGGTTTACCGGCTAACATTGCTATTGGGAATCCAGCAGCCATAGATTTTGCATAAGTTGATAAATCAGGTTCAACTCTATAAATTTCTTGTGCACCACCCAATGCAACCCTAAAGCCAGTCCCTACTTCATCAAAAATAAGTAAAATATTATATTTGTCACATAATAACCTTAATTTTTCTAAATAACCTTCTTCAGGTAGTATCACGTTAGTATTCCACAAAATTGGTTCAGTAATAATTGAAGAAATTTCATGATGATTATTTTTTAAAATATCCTCCAGAGCATCTATATCATTCCATGGTGCAATAATTACTTCATCTGCTGTTCCTTGAGATATGCCTTCAGATTCAGCAACAGGCTTATAAATATTTTCTTCATTTGTTATGTCAGGATGTGAGTTATATAAAACTGAATCCATCCATCCGTGATAATGTCCCTCAAATTTTAAAAATTTATTTTTATTTGTGTATGATCTAGCGAGCCTAATTGCTATCTGAACAATTTCAGTACCTGAACTTGCATACCTAACTTTTCTTCTGAATGGTATTGTCTTTTGGATAAATTCAGATATTTCATTTTCTTTCTTTGTTTGACCAGTTAAACAATACCCCTTTTGCATATCTTCGTATACTGACTGTGTGACAAATTCAGGTGCATGGCCAAAAATATTAGGCCCCATTCCCATTACATAATCGATAAAAACATTTCCGTCAACGTCCCACATTTTACTTCCATGAGCTTTTTCAAAAAATAATGGCACAGGCCATTCTGTCTGCCTAATTGAACTGCTTACACCACCTGGAACTAAATCTTTCGCTTTTGAATATAATTTCTTACTATTTTTAAATTCCATTAATATTTTTCCTTATCATAATAAGCAAGTGGCTTAAAATCTAAATTTAAGTAATTTTCGAACCAATCAATCCCTAATTTTGTTGCTCTCTCATAATTAATTGATTTTTCTGGTCTATATTTTAAGATATCTTTCAACTCACTACTAAATATATTTTTAACTAATTTAGGATCGTGAGTTTTATTTGTATCTTTTGAAACACTATTATGTAATACTCTTTGACAAGTTTGACCTATAGAAATTCTGGCAGTTGCTAAGTCTTCCATTAAAGCTGGCCTTTTCCCTTCCAGTCCTTCAAGGCTATCAATACCTTTGGCGCCTCTTCCATTAAACCAACCTTCTAAATATTCAATTATTGTCCTTATATTTCTTCTTGTACCTTCTTCAGTTATAATTCCTTCGGGTTTTAGATTAATGTTATTTAATGGGTAAAGTTCTGGCTTCCTCATTTCGTCAGGTGGAATCCAGCCTGATTCATGCAAATTCTTAAATGGCATTGCAGCTGTTTTCATGTGATAAATATGAGCAACCCATGCTCTTAAAAAACCATTATTAGCTTCCCAAGACTTATCAACTTCAATTGATTTAGCAGCCATTAAATTAACATCTTGGTCTTTACTTGGCAATGCAGTTGCCATACCGCCTATAGGCACACCATTATGCTTTAGGCAAACAGCTACAAGATGTTTAAAAATACTTACCATAAATGGTGTTGATGCAACAGTTACTTCAAATCTATCGGGCCAAACATAGTTTTTATTAGTCATAACAAATTCTATTACACTTGCTTTTAAGTCCCATCTTGCTGCATTTAATCCTGCTGCGTATTTACCTAAAGCCCTAAGACAGTTTTCCATATCAAGTGCAAACGGCAATGATTCAACAAGCATTATTGCTTTAATTTTATCTCCATTCAAGCCAGGTATTATGTTTACAGCTGCGTCAAAAAAATCTTTCCAAAATTTAGCTTCATTTGAACTTTCCAATTTGGGTAAGTAAAAAAAAATATATTCCCCTTTTTCTTGTTGTTTAATTCCACAGTGCATTAAGGTTAGTGCAGTATCTAAAATAGATGCATGAACAGGTTTGCCATCTATTAAATAATCATATTCATCAAGAAGTATTCCTCTTTCTCTATGCATAAAAAATGGAAGTTTACCTGGCTCCAAGGAGTATTTTTTATTTTTTGATTCATCAAAGTATTCAAGATTTCCTAAAACTGCACTTTTTCTATTTATTGCAGATTGAATTGTATCTTTCAGTGAATGTCCAGAGGCATCTTCATTGTCATCAAGATCTCCATCTGCTCTAAATCCTTCCATATTTGGATTCAAACCATTTATGAACATTGATGTCTGAGAAGACGGTCCTGATATTTCAATTCCAGGAATTAAAAGTTGTTCTGGAACATCTAGCACCCATTCATCTTCATAATGATCTTTTATTAACATATCTACTGGGTTAGATTCATTATGTAAAAGTATATTATTTAGAATTTTTAATCTTTCTTTTCTAAGGCTTACAATCCTTTTCGAAAATTTATCATGTAGATTTTCAATAACATTTATTACCTCAAAAGTCAGAATTTCTTCATATCCACTAACACCTTTGAAAATAGTTCTATTAATTTTCTTCATATTATCTTTCAGATCTTTCGATAGTTATTTCTGATAATTTTAATTCACCCGTTATAGTTTCACTTTCACCAAAAACTTTATATAAATTTGGTGCTTCAACACTATTTGGCATTACTGTTAAATCGAAATTATCAAATTTATTTGCTTCACCTAAACCTGAATCTGTAGCGACCAGTTTATATTTTAAAATTTCAAATTCTGCTTGTTCTGATACATCACCCGTATTGCTTAGAGGCAATAATTTCCCGAATGGATTAACGTCCATAATAAATCTAACCTCAGCTAATCCTGTCATTGTTATTGAGTTTGAATTTATATCAAATGGTTTAGATATATATTTATCTATAGTTGTAGCTACTAAATTAAATTCAAAATCATTAAAAACTACTCTTCCCCTATTTTTAGTATCCCAATTAAAAGATTTTTCCGAATTTTTTTCAGATCTATAATTTAGATGATATCGATCGAAAGTAAAAAAATCTTCAAAAGTAACAACGTCTGAAGAATCTTCAGTTTCAAAAATTCTCACAATTGTTCCACCACCAGACGCAAAATTATTGGTGACTCTTTCGGCTCTTTCTTTGAGTTCTAAAGCACTTAGCCTCAATGTCTCAATTTCAGCATTTAGTTTGTTAATTTCATCATTATTTGAATTTAAACTTGAATTTAGAAAGAAGGTCAGTCCCAATAATATAAAAATTAATAATAAAAATATAGAAAATATTGAATTACGTTTTTTATTTGATTTTGGGTTTTCCATTTAGTTATATATGATAATAATAAGAGTTTTATTTTATATTAATTTTAGAAAAAAATATTTAGTAAATTTAGAGGCAAAAATGTCATATTTGAAAAATCAAAATTACTCACCTGTTCCCGCTTGGTGCAAACTTCCCTATGGCATGACATTTCAAAATGATGCAACTTCAGTTTCTGTTGATAGCAACGACAATGTATATGTTTTTTCCAGGGGTCCAATTCCATTAATGATATTTAATTCAGATGGAGAATTTTTAGACAGTTGGGGTGAAGGTGAGTTTTTAAGGCCTCATGGAATCACGCATGACAAAGAAGATAATGTCTATTTAGTTGATGACCAAGGTCATATGGTTGAAAAAAGGGATAATAATGGAAATTTATTATTTAGACTTGGTGAAAAAGGTAAAAGTTCACCAAGACAAAGTGGAGAGATGTTTAATTTACCCACAGATGCAGTTGTAGATCCAGATAATGGAGACATATATGTTTCGGATGGTTATGGAAATTCAAGAGTGCATAAATTTAATTCTGATGGAAACTATATTTTATCATGGGGCGAACCAGGTTCAGACCCAGGTAAATTTAGCTTACCTCACAATATAGCTTTAACAAGTGATAAGAGAATAATTGTTGCAGATCGAGAAAATTTTAGACTTCAGATATTTGATTGTGATGGTAATTTTATTGATCAATGGCATGCTCATCACCCGATGTCTGTAACAACTGACAATGATGACAATATATTTGTTGGAGAAATGGGTCCACCACCAGTTCAAGAAGGTGTAGAAAATTTAGGAAATTGTGTAACTATTTTTTCATCTAATGGAGAAATAATTGAAAAAATTGGAGATAGGCTACCAGGAGCAGAGCCGAATCAATTTGTTGCACCTCATGGAATCGCAGTTGACTCAAAAGGTTCAATTTATGTTGCTGAAGTAGCTTGGACATATTGGTTTTCAAGACAAGAAAACCCTCC
>MDTD01192680.1_pt1 | contig 17723 bp, 13 predicted proteins | sample 811221 | NCBI WGS metagenome assembly MDTD01 (sample SAMN05326646, study PRJNA326480) | marine metagenome | isolation source: seawater | place: Pacific Ocean: South West | collected 2011 | reverse complement strand
GCTGAAAGAGCTTCTACAAAAACGCTTCAATGGCAAGTTGGGTAACGACTTCAAATCTTTCGCCAATGTTTTCTTTGTCTCCAGCGTTCTCGGCAATCTGGGAAAAATGGTCAGTCTCTCCACTAAATCAAAGAGAATCTCTCAATCCAGATTGGATTCGGTATATCCGGAGACCTACCAGCCGACCCTGAAAGAATTTCTTGACGTCATTGCGCTAGAGACCGGAAGCACCTGGCGATATGATCCGGAAGCTAAAGCAAGCAGCACCGCCGGGAACACCGAAGCGATTGAAAATTGTGCCGCCTTCAATTTTGAAGAAGCCGACCGAAAGCCGCCTTTCAAAGTCAAAATTGCCGATGGCTGGAAAAAGAGAACGAGAGCCCATTCGGTTATCTTTGTTCCACCAAACTTTCCTGTCGGTATGGACATCTACCAGATGGGCTCCTATTCGGCGGACAGCAAAGATAAAGAGACGCAGGTCTTAAAAGAGGCCCCTCGCAATCTTGCCTTGAGTTGGGCAAAGTCCCTTAAAAAAGAGGCGGGACCGGATGATTTTAAACCGGCTAAAGTAGGCAAATATGACGCTGTCTATTTCGAAGCCGACTTAAAAGCACGGAATGGAGAGATGATCCGCTGGCGGCAATGGACTTTTATGGTGGGCAACAAGTGCTACATGGTGCACAGCACCATCGTCCCCAAACTGGAAGACAAGCTCTATCCCGAAGTGAAAGCTATGCTTCAGTCTTTTGAAGTGATCGCCCCCGACAAAGCAGATTAAATTCTCGCCTTTGCCTGGAAATTGAAGCCGCTAGCGCCTAATTAATGCCATAATCTTGGATCAGTTTTGTTGACTTTTCAAAGAGGAGATTCCTATGTCTATGAAAGTCGGAGCCCGAAACAAGATCAAAGGAAAAGTTTCATCCATAAAAAGCGACGAGATCATGTCCCTGGTCAAATTCGATGTGACTGACCCCTGCTCCATGGCCTCAGTCTTGACCACCGAGTCGCTCAAAGAGCTCGGCATCAAAGACGGAGACGAGGTTGAATTGATAGTGAAAGCTATTCATGTATTGCCTGTCAAATGTGATTAGGTCTCACATCTAACTAGTCAAGCCTAGAACCCGCCTCCCAGTCCTCCATAGTTGTTGATGGCAAAAGTACCCGCCAGATGCACGAAAAATGGAACGGCCAGGCGGGCTATTACTGTGAGCAGCATCTTGCGGGCGTTGTTTCTGGTCTCTTTTTTAACCGGCCAGAGAGCCACCAGAACAAAAGAGAGAAAAGTAATTCCTCTTGAAATATCACGGGCGGTATCATAGCCAAAATCAGCCAGTTGCCCTACCTCCGCACCGGAACCATATCTTGGATCTACCGGAGCGCCTACTAAATGCTGGGCATCGGCACTGAGTGCGATGGACCATGCTGCTATCAGAGCCAGGTTCAAAGCTGTTTTAAAAACTCTATCCCTGGCTGATCGAAGCATCACCGGACAGTTCTCAAAAATGATTCGACCGTCGTCACCCCTTCTCATATAGACACAGGTTCTCTCCCTTTCTCTTCGGTCGAGTACCTCTTCAAGGTCTGACTCGGACAACTCTGATAGATTGTAGACATTCATTTTGCACTCACCGCAAAAGCGCTTACCTCGGTCTCCTTCCATGTCGTCCCAGGAGACTCTACATGGAGAGGCGATCACTATCGACTGGGCCCGCTCTTGCAGGCGAAATAATTTCTTCAATGTCCAATCCTCGCTGATCTTGATCTATCAAAAAAAATAGTAAGACAAGACGAAGAAGCCATATATGGGACTTCTCACACTAAAGTCGCACTCTACCGGCAATCTTTGCCGTCTTCAGTGGGAGTATCGCTTATGAAAGCCTGCTTAGCTCTAAGACTTCCTTGCAAAAGCGCGAAATATTCGATACTTCGCTCCTACTTTCTTGTGGAAGAAAAGAGATTGACCATCACCGGATAGACTTGGTCCTTCCACCAGTCCCTCGATATGCATAATACGAGCCGGCTCTCCAAAAGGTTCCGCGAGAGACTTTCTGGAAGCGATCATAATTCGCACATCTATTGCCTTCCCTCTTCCACCAGCCCCGGTTCCTAAATAAGCCCTGGTAAAGTACAGGTCCATGCCATTGCGTCCGAAACAAGGCGCGTATTCAAGGTCCTGGGTATTCACCCGAGCAAGCATCCGATCTGAGTCCTTTCTAGCCAAAATAGATCCGTCACCACCGGCGATATTAGCAAGATAAAGGTCCGAAGCCTCCGGCACGTGTCCACCGGGTTTAAATCTGGCACGAGAGTAACAGAAAAGCTTTCCATCGCCGGTGACGTCACAATCCATATTCAAGAAGCCCGGAATAGTAGATGAAATATGCCCGGTCACAGCTCTAACTTCAACGACCCTGGGTTTACTCTGACCGCCTGGACCCCCCAGGAAGTTGCCGACGAACAGAGACTTTCGGCTTCTTTCATACTCTCTCAAACTGGTGAAATAAAAGCGATTGGCTCTATCCATGGCAGGTGCCATATCCTTGGCATTAGAGGCGGTGCCGCTCAACTTACCTAGATAGTCAAAAACAGATTTACTCTGCCTCTTTGAACCTCTTTTTACAGCCAGATGAATTTTGGATACTACGTCCGGACCGTTGGAATCGTTAAAGAACAAATAATCGCCATCATAAGAGATCAATGGCTCCATGGCCGTGCCTGAATAACCGACAATCTCCACAGGCTCCACAGCGCTGAAGACTTCAATCACAGGCTCATGCCCTGGGGCTTGCGGTCTGGTAGTGAAAGATCCGACAATCTTTTTTCTACGGGCAAGTATCGCATCAAGAAGTCGCTCTGCTCTGTCGGCGTCTTTAGAATCCAGGGCTCCTTTCACCGCCTGCAACTCTTCGACGACCGGACCCGGGTCCAGACCGGCAGCAGCAAGTTGACCGGCATACTCCTGTACTCTTGCAACTTTGCTTTTTATCTTGGAAGCCCGGTCACTTGCCTGAAGGCAAGATATCGAGAGCGTTCCCAAAACCGTGACAAAAACAACCAGGCAAATAGTTTTGAAAAGTTTCAAACTAATTTACCCCTGCTTTCCTATCAAGCTGATCTTTCAAATTTGCCACCAATCTATCTATCTCTTCTTCATCATTGAAGAAATCAACCGCCACTCTAACCCACTCGTTCCTGACCGTGGTGATGATTTTATTCCTGGTAAATTCTGCTTCGACCTCCTGGGAATTTAAAAGCGGATGTACAAAAGAGACGATACCGGACCAGTTGCTTCCACCTCTTGGACTGATGATGCGACAGTCCAACTCCTCCAGGAGACGGACTAAATAGTCGGTCAAATGCTTTACGCGCTGACAGATGTTATCTATGCCCAGATCAAGAATCAAATCAAGACTGGAGCCCAGCGCCGCGATTACCGGGAAGTTGGGAGTGCCTTCTTCAAATCTTTTGGCCGTGGGCAAAAGCCTTTGAAGAGAGTCGGCAAATGCACCAGGAGCGGTGTTGAACGGATCATCCAGAGAGAGCCATCCTAAATTCGGCACCCTTCTCAAATCATCGCCGAGCCACTTCGGTGCGACGTATAGCAAACCCGCACCGGGAGGCGAAAGCAGCCACTTTTGCGAGCCGGCACAAACAAAGTCAGCCTCTATCTCTTCCAGGGAGAATGGCATGGCACCCAGACCCTGAATGGCATCGATCACAAAAGCTATTCCCCTCTCCTTGCACAAAAGGGACAGCTCATGCAGATCACGTCGAGCACCATCATCAAACTGAACAAAAGAGACCGCAAGCAGTCGGGTGTTCTCATTGATATAAGGAAGTACAGTCTCCCGGGTCACCGGCGGAATAGGATGGCTCGTCACAGGCTCAATCCAACGCACCCTGACCCCTATCTCTTCCAGAGAAAGCCAGGGATAAATATTGGATGGAAACTCTCCGGCAGGTAATATCACTTCGTCCCCTGCCTTCCAGTTCAACATCCGGGACGCTATCCATAAACCCACACCGGTATTTTTGACAAAGGCGATGGAATCCTGTCCACAGCCTAGAAGCCCGGCGGCACTCTTTCTTGTTCGCTCCAGCACCTTGACCCACTGGGGAAACTCCACCGAACCGGTCTCCATAAGAAGCTTCCCGAATTCAGAAAGGGCCCTGTAACTTGGTTCCGGCAACGGACCGGCCGCGCTGGTCATGAAATAGGCATAGTTGTTTTTGATCGGAAAAAGGTGACTCAAATCTTTCAAGCTTATTGATTCCTGCTTTTAGTTCCCGCTTCTAAAACTACACTCTTGCTGTGGAAGGTATCATTTTCAACAGGAGCCGGATGAATATTAGAAATTTATAGGCTGACAGACATCAGTGTTCCAACTCAGCCAAAACCAGCCTCCACAGCGCATTATAGACATGCTTTCAATTCCGTATCGAGAACTAAAAGCAGGGTCGAGATTGTATTGCCAGTCCATACCGGATATCTTATTAAACCTGATTATATATCCTTTGTATGCACTCGCCCGGGAGGAGACGGAATGACCGTTAATCAAGAGAGCGCCCTTGGAAGCGCCGTGGAAACTTGCAAGCTACTAATCGGCGGCAAATGGCAAAAGTCTGACGCCACCGAGTATGGAGACGTCTTCAACCCTTCGACCGGAGAAGTAATTGCAAAAGTCCCTATGGGCGGTGACAGCGACGTAGATAGAGCCGTCAAAGCAGCTCACAAAGCCTTTCTAGAATGGCGGGAAGTTCCTGCGGTGGAGAGAGCCCGTCTCATGTTCCGCTTCAAAAATCTCCTGGAAGAAAACTTCGAAGAGATTGCCCGTCTGGTCACTCGTGAGCACGGCAAAACAATTCCTGAAGCCAGAGCATCGGTCCAAAGAGCCATAGAAGTTGTGGAATTCTCCTGTGGAATTCCAAGCCTTCTCACCGGTGAATCCATCGAGAACATTGCCAGAAACGTTGATTGTGAAACGATCCGGCATCCAATCGGTGTCTGCGCCGGAATCGCTCCTTTCAACTTTCCGGCCATGGTTCCCCTCTGGATGTATCCCATCGCGATAACCTGTGGAAACACCTTTGTTCTCAAGCCTTCGGAAAAAGTGCCCCTGACCAGTATTTTCATCGCAGACCTACTCACCAGAGCAGGCGCCCCCGAAGGAGTTCTAAATGTGGTGCACGGGGGCAAAGATTGCGTAAACGCCCTTCTCACCCATCCCCAGATAAAAGCCATCTCTTTTGTCGGCTCCACCCAGATAGCAAAATATGTCTATGAGACCGGCACCAAACATGGCAAGCGGGTGCAGGCTGCCGGAGGCGCCAAAAACCATATCATCATCATGCCGGACGCCGACATGGACTCGACGGTCAAAGCACTGCAAGCTTCGGCATTCGGTTGCGCCGGAGAGAGATGCATGGCCGGAAGCCTGGCTATCCCGGTTGGAGATGCCGCCGACAAGCTAATGCCCCAACTGATTGAATCAACCAGCAAAATGACAGTGGGACGGACCGATATCGAAGGTGACAAACAGCCCGACATGGGTCCTCTCATCACCGGTGAACACCTGAAGCGCGTGCATGGTCTTGTGGAAACCGGCGTCAAGGAAGGCGCCAAAGCGGTTGTCGACGGCAGAGAGAAAGCGCAAAAAGAGGGATTCTTCTTCGGTCCCACCATCCTCGACCAGGCCAAGCCTGACATGACCGTGGTCAAAGAAGAGATTTTCGGACCGGTACTATCCGTAGTGCGAACCGCTTCGATTGAGGAAGCGATTAGAATCGGCGAAGACTGTCCATACGGAAATGGCGCGGTCATATACACCAACAGCGGCAGGGCAGCAAGAGAATTCAAACATCGCTTCAACGCCGGCATGATCGGCATCAACGTGGGCGTTCCGGCTCCCATGGCCTGGTTCCCATTTACCGGTTGGAACGCATCATTTTTCGGCGATCTGCATATTCAAGGTAAAGAAGGTATCCAGTTCTATACCCAGCAAAAAATGACCATGACTCGCTGGTTCGAACCCTCCAAAGAAGAGTTCCAGGATCCTATCTGGAAGCCTGGCAGTAACTAAATATACTGAACAGGCCGAATAAAAGACCAAACATAAGAGCTGCCCTTAATCTACAAAATGGGCAGCTCTCTTTCTAGAATCAAAGATAAAGATCCGAATCAAACGCTAGTTCAGCTTCATCTGGGCAGGTTCCGGCTCCGGTGTTACCTGGGTTGTCTCAGGCGCGGCTCCGTTTCCATTGCCGTTTCCATTGCCATTGGCGCCGTTCTTATGTACTGCTCTTTTGACGGGCTTGGCGTTTGAGTTCCAGAGATTATTCGGAACGACGCGAGCAGGCTCAGGTGGATGCTGAACTTCAACGGTCTCGGGAACTACAGCACCGTGGCGATGTATATCTTGAACCGTCGGCAGTTTGTGGGGTCTGACAACATCGGTGGCAAGACCGAGTTTTTCAAGCAGACAGACAGTCATATAGGTGATGTCGAACTCCCACCAGAGGATGCCATGTCTGGCTGATCTGGGTGCGGCGTGGTGGGTGTTATGCCACCCTTCACCACAGGAGACCACCGCCACCCACCAGACATTACGGCTTTCATCCCTGGTCTTCCAGAGACGGTAGCCGTGGTTCTGCATGTGACAGAAAGAGTTGACCAGCTGAGGACTCCAGAAAACTATAAAGGAGGCGATGGCGTTTGCGAGGAATGGAACCCATCCGAAAACAGCCAGGAAAAGTAATCTTGTCACGATACCGATCCCAAAGCAAAGACCAGCCTGGGAAGGGCTGTGATCGGTACCCAGAAGACGGAAAAGCTTGTCTTCCATCAGGTCGGGGACCTGTCTCTGGAGTTCGTCCCTGGACTGGCGCTCACCCATGGTGAACATCCAACCATATAGAGCATGTTTAAACCCTTCGGTGGGGCTATGGGGATCGCCTTCCTGGTCGGACTTCTGATGATGAAGTCTATGCACTCCGACCCAGTTGATCGGCGCTCCCATGAAGCACAAATAGCCACCGGAGACGATGAAATATTTAAGCCAGGTCGGAACCTTCAACGACTTATGTGTCAACAAACGGTGGTATCCCAGAGTAACTCCCAGTCCGTGGTACAAGAAAGACACTAAAAACCAAAGAACAAAGGAAACTACTAGCATTCCGCTGTCACCCAAAACTGCCACTACGATGGTCCCCCAGATTTTGCCGGTTGAAAACGATAAACAAGCCCGACCGACAGACGGGCGATTCTTTTTATATCATGTATGACGTCAAGTATTCAGACTCACCAACACTTTTATAGGTGATGTTTTTTTCCCTTTGCAGCCTCTTTCAAAGATATACCGGCTCCACAACAACATGAAAACCCTTTTATAAGATGCATCTACTTAACCGACTGCCTGTTAAGCCTGAAATAACGCGACTTTCCAGATTAAGATGACGGTCTGAGACCGGACAGTCAAGTAGGCACAAATTGGAAACCAGCAGGGAAATTAGAAAAGAGGAGATGAATCACAATCTATCACCGGTTAAGGTCTGTAAACAGAAAGCTGATCGAGGATTTGGAACTTTGCTTCCTAAATTCAAAGAAAAAGGAAAGCAGAAACTCAAGCAATGCACCAAATACGCCACCGCGGGAGACCGAAGGTATAGGCTTTCTGCGGGAGCCGTTGAAACCTTTATATATAGCCACTCTTGATCGCCAAGCGCTCAAAGAGTCAAAAATCAAGAGCAAGAAGAACAAATAAATCGGTAATCTGGGAAGATCCCCTTGAAAACTATCTCATCTTGAAAGGGCGCTTTTAAAATCGCGAAAAGCATTGCCCAGTAATCGTTTTGCTTTCTATATTGACCAAGTATCAAAAGTAAAAGGGCAATCTGATGCATAGCAAGTGGGAAAATTCCCAGAACATTGCAAGAATTTCCATTGATCCTCCAGCTACTTTTAAATACATTAAAAGTCAGGGCATCGAGCCGGCACAGGAAACCCGATAATGACAAATGGCGGTAACAAATGCGAGTCGTAATCACTGGCGGACCATCGGTAGGAAAGACCACGCTAGTACAAACCCTTGAAAAGCGGGGTTACAGGGTAGTCCACGAAATAGCTACCCAACTGATCAAAGAAGGAAAGTTCCTACCCTGGGAAGACCGCGGAAAGTTCCAGGCCGAGGTTCTGAGACGTCAGCTTGAGATCGAGTCATCCCTGTTGGAATTCGACCGCATTACCTTTCTGGACCGGGGCGCCTTTGACGGTGAAGCGTACTACAGGGTAGACGAGCTTCCCATCCCGCCCACATTTTCCATGGTGGATCCCTCTCAATATGACATGGCCTTCCTCGTGGAACCACTGCCTTTCTTCGACGCTAACGAAGTACGCCGAGAAGATCTTGAATTCACCGAGAAGATAACCGGCATGATAGAACGCTGCTACCGGGAGCGGAATATAAAAGTACTAAAGGTACCTTTCATGGCACCGGACGACAGAGTGAACTATATCCTGGCCGAAGTGGAACGCCATAAAAACAGGAAAGTCAACTCTGCCGAGCAAGCAGCGCTAATGTTCCGTGTAAACTCCGCCACGGTACCCGGAATGTCCACCGCCTCGGTGGTAACCAGCTAAATTTCCAATATCTTTCAGGCACGCAAAGAGCCCCGGCAAAGGGCTGATTTTACCTGGAAAATCTCTCCTATTCACTATTCAAGATGATAATCTAAAGAGCAACAAAGCAACTAAAGCAAATTGCCTATATTATCAACACCGGTGATGCGGAGAACAAAATGACAGCCACGGAAACAACCAAGTATTACTTCAAAAAGGCTTCCACCGCTCTGGGAATTGAATCCCAGTTAGAAAAAGTTCTGATTACGCCCAGACGAGAGGTGAAAGTTGAATGCATCATCGAACTCGATAGTGGCGAGATGGCAACTTACACCGGCTTCAGAGTACAGCACGATTCGGCAAGAGGTCCGATGAAAGGCGGCCTCAGATATCACCCGGAAGTAGATCCTGATGAAGTTAACGCTTTAGCCTCATTGATGACCTGGAAGACCGCGGTGGTGAACATTCCCTATGGCGGCGCCAAGGGTGGTATCGCTTGTAACCCCTCCCAACTCTCGCACCAGGAACTACAAAAGATCACCCGGGCGTTCGTGGACGAAATCCATGACGTCATAGGTCCCCAGCTAGATATTCCTGCTCCGGACATGGGCTCCAATGCCCAGACCATGGCATGGATTGTGGACCAGTTTTCTAAGTATCATGGATGGACACCGGCGGTCGTGACCGGCAAACCGCTTGAACTTGGCGGCTCGGAAGGGAGAGAGGCAGCCACCGGCCAGGGTGTCTTTTACGCCATCGAAGCAATTATGAGAGATGAGAAAAGAGAGTTCTCATCCCTCAAATTCGCCATTCAAGGATTCGGTAACGTGGGCTCTTACGCGGCAAAATTCATCTCCGATGCCGGAGGAAAGATAGTTGCCGTTTCAGACGCCGGCGGTGCCATACATAAGAAAGATGGCATCGACATCGAGGCCTTGATGCTACACACCCAATCGACAGGCACTATATGTGGTTTCAGTGAAGCGGAAGGCATGAAACGTGACGACCTGCTCACCGTGGACTGTGATGTGCTTATCCCGGCAGCCCTCGGCGGAGTTTTGACTGCCGAGAACGCTAAAGACATCAAAGCAAAATATATCATTGAGGCAGCCAACGGTCCCACCACTCCGGAAGCAGATGAGTATTTCATCAAAAATGGTATCACCGTCCTACCCGATATTTTCGTAAACGCCGGTGGTGTCGTAGTCAGCTACTTCGAGTGGGTGCAAAACATCCAACAATTCCGCTGGAATCTGAACAGGGTCAACAATGAGCTGAAAACCATAATGATGGAAGCTTATAGAGAGATAGTCGAAACGGCGAAATCCACCAACTGCGACCTGAGAACCGCTGCTTTTCAGCTTGCCATCTCAAGGGTTGCAAGAGCGACAGCCTTAAGAGGACTGGAGAACGAAAGTTTCTGCATGATAAGAAACTGATTCTAGAGACAGTACCTGCCGATTCAACCATTTCCCATGACAAATTCAGAACCTACGCCGGAAGCAGAAGACAAGTTCAAGAAAGACGACCCGGACCCAACAAAAATTGAGAGCGCAGAAGATCAGGTAGAGGAAACCTCATTCGATTCTGGCACCAAAGCCGATTCAGAAAGCGATGATATCGAGGATTCATCACTTTCTCCCGATGATCCTAACTACGCCCAGGAACGTTGGCTCAAGGAGACCTACCAGGGCGACAATATTCCCCAGCTTACTGTCAGAGCTGTTCTCATGGGCGGCTTCATCGGCTCACTCATGTCGATCTCCAATCTCTACACCACCCTTAAACTCGGTTGGTCGTTTGGAGTCGCCATCACCGCCTGTGTTCTCTCCTTTGTCATCTGGCGATTCATAAGACTCTTGAGCGGCAACAGCCTCTCCCAGATGAGCATTTTGGAAAACAACTGCATGCAGTCAACCGCTTCGGCTGCGGGGTACTCCACAGGAGCCACCATCGGTACTGCTTTTGCAGCGCTGCTTCTCATCAATAATGTCCACGTGAGCTGGCAGATAGTCTTACCCTGGACCCTGGTAACGGCAGCTCTGGGTGTATTCCTCGCAGTGCCAATGAAAAGACAGATGATAAACCGGGAACAACTTCCTTTCCCCGACGGCATTGCCGCTGCCCAGACTCTCCGCAGCCTCTACGGCCAGAGCAAAGAAGCAATTACCCAGGCCTATGCCCTGGTCAGCTCCCTTGGAATTGGTGCGGTGGTGGGCATGCTCAGCAAAGGCGAGTGGGCCTGGATAAGGAACCTGCACCTTAAGCTTCCGGAGCTGATCCCTTTCGGCGGCAAGGTTAGCGGGGTTCAATTAAGCCAATTACCAGGATTCGGCTTCGAACCGAGCGTCTTGTTGATAGGTGCCGGCATGATCGTAGGGCTGCGTGTATCCACCTCCATGCTGGTGGGGGCGGTCTTACTCTACGTGGTCATCGGCCCAAGAATCATAGAGACCGGAGACATCAAGGCTCCCGGAGAGCTTCTTAGATGGGCGCTCTGGACCGGCACAGCCATCATGGTGGCCTCGGGTCTCACGGCTTTTGCCCTCCAGTGGCGGACTATAGTAAGCACCTTTGCCTCGGTCAAAAAAGCAGCAAAATCCGCGGATAAAGGCACTGGAGAAGGCGCTGCCGACCCGCTGAAAGACATAGAAGTTCCGGCAAAATGGCTTGTGATAGGCCTGATTCCACTTACGATTTTGATGGTATTCATCCAATGGATCGCCTTCAATATCTCACCACCCCTCGGTCTACTCTCGGTAGTGATGAGCTTCTTGCTAGCCCTGGTGGCTTGCCGGGCCACCGGAGAGACAAATATCACGCCCATCGGCGCCATGGGCAAAATCACCCAGTTGACCTACTCCGTGCTGGCCCCCTCCAACATAACCACAAACCTGATGGCCGCTTCCGTTACCTCCAATGTGGCATCAAGCTCAGCGGATCTTTTAACCGACCTTAAATCCGGCTATCTTCTCGGAGCCAACGCGAGAAAACAGTTTATCGCCCAATTCATAGGCATCTTCTTCGGAACCATAGCGGTGGTGCCGGCCTGGTTCATGATGATTCCGGACAAAGCAGCTCTCGATAAATTCAATCCGCCGGCGGCACTAATGTGGAAGGCTGTGGCGGAAGCCCTGGCAAAAGGACTGGACTACATCCCCCATACAGCCCAGATAGGCATCTTGATCGGTGCGGCAATAGGCGTAACCCTTGCGGTCATAGATTATTATACTCCGCCTAAATACAAAAAATTCGTGCCATCAGCCATGGGCCTTGGACTCTCCTGGGTGGTCTGGTTCGCCAACTGTTTCTCCTTCTTCTTAGGAGCAATAATCGCTTACATATGGGGGCTGGTTGCAAAGAAAAATGCTTCAATATACGTTATCCCTGTGGCATCAGGAGCTGTGGCGGGCGAATCACTAATGTGCGCCATAATTGCTATGATTACTGCAGCAGGCGCCCTTGGAAATCATTGATTTAATTTGGTTATGGCTACTCAGACAAAAGAAAGAAAACAGATACTGAAAGCGATAAACGACTTGAAGTTGAAGGTCACCCCTTCGGATGTCGCTACCAAAACGGGTCTCCCGATTCTCCGGGTGAACTCGGAATTGAATCAGATTGCCACGGATACCGGCGCCCATCTACTTGTGAGCGAACAGGGAGACATAGCCTACAAATTCCAGCCCAATATCCAGGGCGCTTACATGGCAAAAGGAATTCAAAGAACCTTCAACAAGTTCGGAAAGAAGATCCTGGATGTCCTTTTCTTTCTGGTGCGGATCTCCTTCGGGATAATGTTGATCGTCTCCTTAATCATCATATCCCTGCTGATCATTTTCTTGTTCATCGTCATGTCCCAGAGAGGCGGCGGCAATGACAGGCATGATGGACTTTTCGGTGGACACGGCGGTGGTTTCCATCTGAGCTTCTTCGACTACCTTATCCTCAGGGATCTCATCTACTGGGGTACGGCATCGAGCTACAGACATCGTTATCGCCTGGACCAACCGACCATTCGACGACCAGACCAGGGCAACTTTCTATTCAACGTCTACTCTTTTCTGTTCGGGGACGGAAATCCAAACAAGAACCTGGAAGAGAGAAAGTGGGCAATGATAGCTCAGGTAATTCAAAACTCCGGCGGTGTGGTTACAGCCGAACAGCTTGCACCGTATACGGGGGCAGATCCTGCCAACGAGGATGCCGTTCTGCCTGTTTTGACAAGATTCGACGGCAAACCGGAAGTAACAGAGAGCGGCAATATAGTCTATACATTCCCCTCTCTCCAGGCCACTGTTCAAGAGAGTGAATTGAGTGTCCTTCCCCCTTACCTGAAAGAATGGGACTGGAAATTCTCCAATGTCCCCGACGGTGGATTAACACCGGTCTTTATCCTTGGCGGCGTCAACTTCTGCGGCGCATTCTTCCTTCTCTTCACCGCCATGGAGAAGTATCAATACAACCGCTATGGCGAAGTCATATTCAACCGATTTGGTGAAGCCCTGGCCAACCCGATGCACCCGTTCCTACCATTGATCCAGGTTTTACTCGTATACGGCTCTCTGTTTTTGACGGTTCCAGCCGTACGCCATCTCGTTCAGAACAACCTGAACAAAAAAATCGACAAGAGAAATCTTGAGAGAAAAAGAAACGCGGATCTGCTCCAGTCCCCTTCGGACGCACTTTTAACCAAGCTTGCCGAAGCTCAAGAGTTCAAGCTGGACAAACGAATATTGACCGACTCCAACACCGTATACGACACCAGCAAAGACGACATTGATCAAAACTACAAAGACGACCTGGAAAAGAGATTCGATGCAAATCCTTGATAAAAACAGCCAAATAAAAGTCTCCGGGCTATATGTTTACCCGATAAAATCATGCAAGGGCATAGAGCTAAAAGAAGCATCTTTCGATAAGAGGGGCATTGTTCACGACAGAGCCTGGGGAATCGTAAATAAAGAAGGGAACGTATTGACCCAGAGAGATCTTCCCGCCATGGCCTTGTTAGAGCCCACGCCGGAAGAGAACGGCCAGGGTCTGGGTCTAATCGCTCCGGGAATGACACCGATTTCAATACCGGCACCGGACCAAGAAGAGAAGACCGGCACCAGTGCCACAGTCTGGTCGGACCTCTGCCAAGCCCTGGACTATGGTGATATGGCCGCTGCATGGCTGAGCGAATATCTGAAACTACCGGTGAGGCTGGTAAGGATATCGGAGTCCGAGAAGCGCCCGGTAGGCAAAAAAGGCGCTTCCTATAAAGAGAGCACCGTCAACTTTCAGGATGTCTATCCCCTTCTCATAATCTCGGAAGAGTCCCTAAATCAGCTTAATAGTGAGCTGGAAACACCTGTCAGAATGAATCGATTTCGCCCGAACATCGTCGTAAAAGGAACAGAACCCTATGGTGAGGATTCCTGGCGACAGATAAAAATAGGTAATCTTAAAGTGGATGTGGTTGAGCCCTGTGCCCGCTGCGTGGTAACCACCATAGAGCAAGAGACCGGAGACAAAGGTTCTGAGCCACTTAAAACCCTCGCCAAAACAAGACTTTCGGGAAACAAGGCCCTTTTCGGCCAAAACGCCATTCATATAAACCTTGAAAACATATCTATTGGTGACAGGGTGGAAGTTTTGCGATAGAGTGAGAGTCTGAACGCTAGAACCATTGATTGCAAAGAAGCAAGAATTCCCGACTTTCAGATTGTCGAAAGTAAAACATCAGTAGCATGACCGAGAGCAACGAGCCAAGCAATTTCACCACTGCCATAGAATGTCTTGAGGCAGGGGACCTGGCCCGGGCGGAAAAGCTATTTAATCTGACCATAAAAAAGCTGGGACCGGCCCATAACCAATCCCACCTGAGCTACAAGAGTTTAATCAGTATAGCCACGGAAAATGGAGAATACGGGAAGGCGCTAACCGTTTCTCTCGACCTTCTCGACGCCCAGATAAACACTTTTGGGATTCGGCATGCGGAAACATCACGCACCATAAACAACATTTACACCCTTTGCAATACCCTGGGTAAGCATGAGCTTGCCAGAGAGATCATGCAGATGGCAAAAGACGCGGAACAGCAAACCGTTGCTTCCAGCGTCAAAAAACTACGGGGCGACCAGGAAGAACTTCCCGAAGAGGAAGAAGAGAAGATAGAACTTCCCGGTGCCCAGACAATGATCGGCAAAATCACCCAGCCGGTGAATTCGCTCTTCGACATCATGGGTAAACGCCTCAAGAGAGTTGTTTGCGTTACGATTTTACTAGCCTTGACCGCCACTATATTCGGCACCTTATTCGCTTTCAAAACCCTGGAAAAGAGTGGCTCCGGCGGCTCCACCATGCTTTCTATGAACAACTACAGCTCGGCAGATGGTCGGGTCAGCCTCGACTTTGGAAAGGACGGAAAAGCCCAGATAAAAATCGACCAGAAGAGCCTTGCTCTTCCTACCCGCTACTACAAAAATCCTTCCCAGCACTTAGCCAGTCTTCTCTTGAGCCCGGTCAATTCCAGAGAACTCTGGATATTCAAAACACCCCAGGGTATAGACGGTGTGGGAAACTGCACCCTGTTTGCCGACTCCAACGAAGAGATGCATATTGTCGCCATGATGAAAAAGGTGACCAGGGTCTCAAATCGCTGGTTTCAAGACGAAAAAAAATATCCGGAGACTCTCCATACGGAAGAGATTAGAAGCATGTTCGAGTTTGAAAACGCATTCACTCTCAGAACCGACTATCCAATAGTTCAGCAGCTTCAGCTTCCCGACGAACGATTCACGAACATCAATCAACTCCTCTCCATCCTCGCCAATGGTGGCACCTGGACCAACGAAGCCAGTCTCTATCCAGGCGCCATCAACTGCCTTCATGTCACGGCCGAGACCGAGAACTCATTCATCGAAAAGTTCATCGTGCATGGCTGTGACAGATACGGTCAGATCATCCGAGACGCATCGGGAAGATCCTTTACCCTGGTATCAAGCGGAGGACATCTGGAGAGATCGACCGGACCGGTACCTGCCAGTGTCACCGGAGCTTCCAGTATGGCCATAATAGATCAGAGCATGGGCGGAATGGCATTGCTCTTGAAATACAGACTGACAATATTCTATCTAGTACTCTCTCTTTTATATCTGGCTCTGGCAAAATTATTGCCCGACGGACTGGCAAAAATACTGGCCGGTCTATGTAGCTTCGGCTTCTTTGCCGTATCCATTATTGCCGCTCTCATCTGGTATCTGCCGATCTGATTCGGAATCAGAGCGCTCCGATAATCTTCTCTGTCTTCTCTTCGGTCAATCGCCAGAGCTCCCGAGCCTGGTCCAATCTGGTAGCGGTTTTAGAAGGCTCAACCTGCTTGCATTTAACAAAGTAACCGCCTGTGGTATCGTCCACCTCATCGGAATCAACCAGATAAACGATGGTCTCAGCCCCTTCTTCCGGGGAGAGACCAAAAATACCGGTCACCATTTTTAAGGGCAATGCCATTAACCCATTATTTTCCGAAAATCTCGTGGCCACAAAACCAGGATGCATAGAGTTTACAGTGATCTTGTCCGGGGCAAGTCTATCGGCAAGGACAAGGGTATACCAGATGTTAGCCAGCTTGGTCTCTCCATAAGTAAAGTAGCCAAGCAAGCCCTTTCTTTCAAAGACTTTGCTCAAATCCGAAAACCTGGCTCGTTGATGGGCGGCAGAAGAGACATTCACTATTCGAGCAGTACCGATAGAAGAGGACGCTCTCTTTAACAACGGCAAAACTTCTCGGGTAAGCCAGAAATAGCCAAAATGATTTAGAGCCCAGGTCATCTCCAACCCGTCTACAGATCGCTCATCCCGCATAAAAACCGCTCCCGCGTTATTGACCAGGATATCGAGCTTTGTCAAATCTCGCCTCAGCTCCTTGCCCAGCTCTTGCACGGACTGAAGAGATGACAGGTCCGCCAGATAGTATCGCAGCTCTGCCTCGGAATTTATCTCGCCGAGTTCGGCGATGGTATCTTCACAGCGAGTCTTATCCCTACCAAGAAGAACAAGATCATAGCCACGCCGATACAACTCCCGGGCGGCCGCACGGCCGATACCGGATGTGGCACCACTGATTAAGCAAGTCTTCCTATCCATTTCAAAGATTATTCTAAAGACTATTCATAAAATCGGAAAGGCGAAGCATTCCTTCGTCGAATTTTTCCCGGGGGATGCTGAAGCAAATCCGGCTCCAGTCGCCGGTTCGACTCCAGTCGCCGGAATTGATCAATAATTTTTTCTCTCTTGCCAGAGCATCTCTATGGGGCGCGAGCTTAAAGATAGAAAAAAGTCCGCCCCTGTAGGGAGTGTCTAGGCCGTCGTCCAGATCGTGCTTTCTCAGCAGTTTCACCAGGGCGGCGCGATTCTCCGACAACTCTCTTCTAGCCGCGTTCAGGTATATCATCAACTCTTCCCTGGCGGCTCCCACATCGAGCATTCCATGGGGTGCCTCTTCCAGAAAAGCAGAGTAGAGATTATCGCATGCCCTCAGTATTGCCGCCGGCGGCACATCCAAATAGCTCTGAATCAAGGCACTCCATTCACTATCGGGACTGACCAAGAATCCGCATCGCAAACCTCCGGCAGCGAATGCTTTTGAAGTTCCATCCACCATAAAGACATACTTGCCCAACCTGGGATCCGATAGATGGGAGCCGAAACTCAAATAGTGGGGAGTCCAGTCCCCAAGTCGATAGTCACTTAAAAGGAAGAATATCTCATCAGCAAGAAGATAGATCTCTCTTTCAGCGCAGGTCTTCAAAATGGCGGTGACCGAAGAAGAATCATAGAGAATGCCGCTGGGATTTCCTGGTTGGGTCAACCAGAGAAGATCCGGCTTGGGATCAAGCTTCTTAAGGCTCTCGACTCCCAGGGCAAATCCATTTTTTGCATCGGTCTCAATCCGCACCACCTCGGCACCATGGTAGATGAGCATGGGGTAAAGCGGTCCGTAGGATCCATCGGGAATAGCCACTCTAGGAGCACGACCGAGCTTCTCGCGCATCGCCCTGATGACCGCGCCGAAGAGGGGAAACGCTCCCTGGGCAAGCGCTATACGGTCCGGCAAGACCAT
>MDTD01088456.1_pt1 | contig 17723 bp, 13 predicted proteins | sample 811221 | NCBI WGS metagenome assembly MDTD01 (sample SAMN05326646, study PRJNA326480) | marine metagenome | isolation source: seawater | place: Pacific Ocean: South West | collected 2011 | reverse complement strand
TCTGCTGCCACTCATCAAAATCTCCCTGATATTCCATTGAATCAATTCTGAAAAATGGTTTGTACTTCCCTTTCGGGTCATAAAAGCAGTTCGATTCACAGTAAGCCTGGTCGGGTTCAAGCGCCTGGTCGGCGGCCCGGTAAAATGGTCTGCCTTTTGAGGTAACTATTACATTCTCATAAAAAGAGAAGTTTTTGGAATAATGCTTGCCTTTCCAGGCGAAACCGGTGTCGCGCTCTGTTCCCGTAGTGATGGCAATGCCATACTCTGCACTGTATGCGAAAATATTGTTGCGGATAATATTCTCACGTCCGTAATGCTGGTGAAAGCCTTCGCAGGAGCAGTTGAAACAGGCATTCTGTTCCAGAACTATATGACTGCTGCCTTCGTCCGTATACAGGCCCCAGCCGCCGTAGTAGCGGCAGGTTACATCATGGATCAGGTTGTTGTAAACCCTGGTTCCGGGCTGGGTCCCCAGCAGGTAAATTCCTCCCATATCGCTGAGCAGTCCTTTGCCCAGATCATGGATGTGGTTCCAGCCGATGCGGTTCTCACGGCTTACTGAATCGGCGTAGCCCCAGACCCAGCCGCAGGAAATGCCGCTGTAATACAGGTCATGGATATGGTTATGCTCTACGAGGCAGCCGAAAGTATTGAGCAGGATGATGCCGACCGAAGCGTAATGGTCAAGACCGCAATGGCTGATGTGGTTGTCGGTAAGAACGCAGCCGCAGGTCAATTCCTTCGGGGTATTAAGAATGCTGGGGCCGCCGCCCGCTTTGATGCCGCCGCCGCCAAGGTCGTAAAAACTGCAGTGGTCAACGGTAATGTTTTCACAGCCGCAGGATATTTCTATGCCGTACCATGAACTGTGGGTGACGATGCAGTCGTAGAAACCGCAGTTTCTGGCGCCGCGGACAAATATTACGCCCGGAACATCTACCGCCGCTTGAGGAGATGATGCGACCTCTTTTAAATCGAATTTCATTTTTTTCCAGCCGTCCCGGATGCCGTAGTTCCGGTATTCCAGTTCATCATCCGCCAGATCGTAATTCATCCCCAGTTGGGGACGTTTGCCGCCGCCGAATTCAAACTGGATGCCTCTGAATTCGATATTCTCAACATATTTCTTTTTCTTCAAGTCGCCTTCAAGTCGCAGTATCGCGCCGCGTCCCGGAATCAGAGTGGAGATATTGGCTGCGGTCTGTCCTTCTTCAGGAACATAGTACATTATGCTGTTTTCGCTTTCAAAATACCATTCCCCCGGCTCAAGCAGAGCTTCCCGGACATTTTCAAAGCGATATTCCGTGACTTCCGGATCCATTTCATAAAGCGAGCATTTTTTGAAATAGAGGTTACCGCTCTTAATATCGAATTTGTCTACTGGCAACAGGGCGTCGATCCATTTAATAAAAAGTCTGGCCCTGATGTCTTCGGGGAATTTCCATTTGGAATCATAGTCTCCGGCGGCCGGACGTATATAATTTGCCCCGTTGAACAGTTCTTTTTTTACCTCATAATCAGGTGTGGCCGGGCGATATAGTTCATCCCCTTTGGGAAATGACGCTATTTTTTTGCGTTTCCGGTTAACATAAAGACATTCCGGAATATGGTCCGGGGCAATACCTTTCACCTCCGCTTTAAGCACCTTGATGCCGTTAAGTTTGCATTCCTGCCAGTGCTTTATCCTGATGGCCCGGGTGAATACCGGTTGCTTGCCGTCTTCCGCCTTAAAGGTGACCGGATATTTATTTTTTCCATCCAGAATGATCGGGCCGGGAACATTGTAGTAGCCGCCTTCAACGATCACGGTGACTCGCTCTTTGGGGCGCATCTTTTGGATTTTTTCCATGATGCCTTCGATCGAGGCCTTAGGTCCGGAATTATCTTCATTAAAAGTCGGCTGTAGACCGTCCCATTGGTCATTGCCCTCCGGGGAGAGATATAGAGTATCGGTAAACATCGCTTATTTCCTTAAATATTATTCCCTTGCAATTCGATGTTCAATTCTAATTTACAGTGTAAGAACGCTCAGTCAAGTACCCTGAGCATAAAAAGTGTTTATTTTAACCGGATTTATGAATATTATCTCTGCGCAGCTGTTTAGTGCCGCGTCTTTTGCTTGATCCGGGCAATGACCGGGGGCGTCTGGGATTTCTGTGGTCGTTGATGAAAATAATCTTTGCGTTAAGAAGGCGTTTATAGCGCCGGTAAAGCATCCGGTTTGGACGGTATTTGATCGTTACTCCAACAATCGCTTCCCAGAGAAATACCCATGAGCCGATGGAAATTCCACGGACAAGAGTCTGAAGAAAGATATTATTTGAGGCAGTTGCGTATGGCGCAAGCACTAGAGATAGAACCGCGAGGATAATAAACAATGAAACGAAAATTAATGCGGTTGACCACTGTTGTTTCATTTTTTGCCGATAATACTCTATCATATATTCAAAGTAGTTCAGCAATCCCTTTCGTGCTCTGCTTTCGAGGTCACTGGAATATGCGTCCTTTTTAATTTTGATTTCCAGAAGGATGTTTTTATCCAGCGAAATATCGTCAGAACAATCTTCGATGTAATTGATAACGCTCTGATTCAAGTCTTTTTTGCGGATCGGATTATGGTCAAGGTTGTTGAAAAGATTCAGATATGAATCGGGGGATAATTTAATTATGTAAGCATTATCCACTTCACTGAAGTCATAAATTTTTTGCAATATTTTATGCATAGCCCCATCCAGGACAAAAGGTCAATCTAAGTTAATATTTAAAGGGTAATCCCGATATGCGGGTTAATATATCCTGTATTACCGTGTATGCAACACTTTAAATGATCTTGTAGATGGTGTATTTACCTGGTATAATCCCCAAAAAGTACAGACGATTCCAATTATTTGAACTGTTTGCGGAACTGCATGGGGGACAATCCCGTGTTCTGCTTGAAAAAGCGGCTGAAGGAGTAGACCGAATTGTAGCCGCAACTTGTGGCTATTTGTTCGATTTTCAGGTTGGTTTCAACCAGCAGGCTTTTCGCCTCGCCGGTCCGGCGGTCCCTTATATATTGTCCCAGACTTATGCCGGTGTCATGTCGGAATTTAAGGCGCAGGTGGCTCGCGGACAGCCCGACGTGCGCGGCGACTTCCTCTATTGAAAAAGATTCCGCCAGAAACTGGTTGATGTAATTTATGGCATGCTTTACTTCCGATGAATTTTGCTTGTCTGTCTGCTTTACCGCATTTTCGCTCAATTCCTGTAACAGTAAAGTTAAGCTGAAAGAGAGTGGTACGACCTCCTCCTTTTCATATTGGTCAAGTATTTGCCCGATAAGTTCCCAGGATTTATCGGATATCTTCATAATCGGGTATTTGGGTATGTACGGCTGATCCCCCTCGTGTTCAAAAGAGATGATCAAGCGCAGATAGTCTTTATGCATGGCCGGGACGGAACGATGAAGGTACGGCTTGACCAGTAATGCTTCGCCGCGGTTTAGTCTATATTGGAATTCTTCAACCTGATAGGTTATTTCAACAAACGGAACGATCAGCATATACCGCGAACTTATAATTGTTTCCGGCCAGTTGAAACTGTGGCAATACAGGATGACGCTTGAGGGTACTTTGAAGCCATCCGGCAGGCTTGTTTCTGGGAAATAGTCGCGTACCCGAGGCAGCTTTTTCGACTCGGTTATTATCCGGTTGATGGTTTTGTCTCTACTATTCATATCTAATCTGTCCGTAGATAATTTTGTTAATAAATAGCTTTGTAAAAGTGTTATTTCAAGTCTTTTTAGTCGGAATTGTTAAAAAAATAGGCATTTTAGCCATTGATAAAAAAACTCCCGTAAAATATTATAATAGATAAAACGTAAAATTCATTTTTTCAGGCGGTAGAATTCAGATTTTGCTAAGAAGCCTACTGAAAAAATGATGACCAACTGCGCATTAACTCAATCCGTGGATTGAGGTGATGCGCGAATGAGTAGGGTATCGACGTTAGAATTAGTCATGTATCACAAAAGTTATGTAAAAAAGGTCAAGGGCAATGCCCTTGCGCTGTCTGCGTAAGACGCGAAAAGGGTTTGGGAAAAGAAGAGTTTCCCAAGTGAAATACGAAAAAGTCTGGTAAAAGGTAAATGAAAGAAAAGGATTTAAAATGAAAAAGACAGCGCGCACATCTCCGGAGTTTTTAAAGGACTCTGTTGTATATCAACTTTACCTCAGGCCGTTTACCCCTGAAGGAACCATAAAGGCGGCGACCGGTCTTTTGCCGCATATTGCCGGACTTGGCGTGGATATTGTTTACCTGTGTCCGTTTGTCGTGCATGACGATGATATGCGGGAAGAGTTCTGGAGCGACCGTCAGCATAAGAGCAAGCTCGGAAACCCGAAGAATCCTTACCGGTTGAAAGATTATTTTACGATTGATGACGAATATGGTACCGACGATGACCTGAAATGTTTTGTCCGTGAGGCACATGAACTCGGTATGAAGGTTTTGTTCGATCTGGTTTATTTCCATTGCGGTCCGACCGCGGTATTTATCGATGAACACCCGGATTTTGTTAAACGCGATGAAGACGGCAAGGTTATTAACGGCGGTTGGCACTTCCCGGAAATAAACTTCGATTCTGCCGAGCTTCGTGAGTACTTATGGGATAATATGGAATATTTCATGCGGGAATTCAAGGTAGACGGCTATCGCTGCGATGTGGCTCCGGCGGTTCCGCTTGATTTCTGGGAAGAGGGTCGTAAGCGCATGGAGGCGATTGATCCCGAGTGCATTATGATCAGCGAAGGCGACCGCGAGGATGACCAGCTTGCCGCATTTGATTTGAACTACGCTTTCCGTTGGAAATACGGCGTGATCGACTTGATGAAAGGCGATAAAACGGCGCAGGAAATACGGGAAATCTGGCAAAAGCTACATGATGAATTTCCGGAAAACGCCCGTTTCCTGCGGATCATGGATGATCATGATATAGCTAACGACTGTTACGAAGACCGGCACTGCGCGGTTTGCCCGCCGGAGGCGGTGGAGGCGGTCCTTTTGCTGAACTTCACGATCGATGGAGTCCCGTTTATCTACAACGGTATGGAAATTGGCGATGCGACCAGGCACAGCATCTACGGCAATCGTTTTTACGGCAAAGACATGGTGATCAACTGGTCCAAAGCTTTGACTGAGGCCGGTATGGACCGGATGCAGTATATGAGCGACCTTATCGAATTGCGCCGCGGGATTCCGGCTTTGACCGAAAGCCCAGTCAAATGGCTGGAAAATGACTGTCCGGAACAGGTTATTTCTTTCTCCAGGGATAACGTCGTTGTTGCCATAAACTTCGGCAAAGAGCCGTTGACAGTAACGGTCAAAACCGACGCGCAGCTCCCGATGCCCCTGTTGCATTGTCAGTACGGCAGCGACTTTAAATTTACGGAATCAGACCTGAAATTGAATCTGCTTCCCTATGGCTACGCGGTCATAGAGTATTAAGCTTGACGCTGCATAAATAGCCCCGCTTTTCGAAATTCGGAGAGTGGGGATCCGTACGGCGGATAGCTATGAACCCCACGTCGCTAAAGCTATGAGGGGGCAGGTCGCTTCAAACATTTACCAAGCCATTGGCATGGTCGCACTATGTACTCAGGAAGCGGAGATAGCAAAATTTTTATTCTCTACAATTCCGCAGTGTTCGAATATTTTTCCACTCCTTTTGCTTGAAAAATCCTTCCTGGTGGCAATATTAATGAAGGAACTTCAAAAAGGGAGAGGTATATGAAAATCCTTTGTAATGTTGATCTATTCTTGATAACATGTTTCTGTTGTGTATCTTTGGTCGCACAGGATGAATATGCAAAAGATGAACGTGGTTTGGATGAACTAAGGAAGATGGAGGATTACGTTTCATCCCCTATTAATTCTGGTTTTCTCTTTATCAATGGTAAATATATTGATGCTCCATATTTCATTAAAGTCAAAAAAATAACCAAATTGGTTCATAAAGGTAGAGATGCTTATTTAGGAGGCGGGATTTTGTCCATTAACGGTGAGGTAATCCAGAATAGTACTATAATTAAAGCTAAATTATTTAAAGGAGATAAATATCCTGAAGTCTCTAGCGGTATTAATAAGAACACCCCTCTTTATGACATGAAAGTCAAAACATATATGGCCAAGGTTATTAGATATATAGACTACCACTCCTTGTACCAAGACGAAAGGGAGATCATGCAAAAAGCATATAAGTCACTTCCTAATGTTAAAAGTACTAAACGTATTGATAAAGACACTATTCAACTCGAAACATATAGCGGGAAAAAATATGATTACGCGTTGCATATATTTCGGCGTAAAACTTTAAACTTTCCAGAATACTACAAGCAAACAGTGGACCAGTCCAAAAGGTTTGCGAAGTATTTATCAGATGGCGGGGCTCTCTTTTTTACAAAGCGCTCAGGGGATTTGACCGTTACTCGGCAGAATGGAGCAAAAGAGCTGGTTGCGGCCCTGAACTTTGCTAGAAGTCCTGAAAACAGGCTAGCAGCCGCCCGTAAATTAGGTTTCGGGAATTTCTACAAAGACAATCCAATTATTACCAGTTACAAGGGATCTCCTCAATTGACTGCGAGATTACTGACCCCAACTCGTCCTAAGGCTTTAGTGGCAAAGTTGATTGATGATAGAGATAACTCTTACTGCTTTATTCTTGAAAATTATAGTAATCAGGATTTTAACATTACTTTTAACAAGTTGTATATCCAGTATGCCAATCTTAAAAGTTCTGAATTAAAAGCCTGTTCTTTTGACCGGAGAGGCTTAAAGATTCCAGCGAAGAAAAGAGCAATATTCACATGTAATATCGATAGTCAGGAGGATAACACCAAAAGTACTCCATTTGAAGCCTTGAACTGGATTCTTATTGGAAAAACTCCAAAGAAAACTTTCCGCATTCCCGTGTACCTGTTAAAGCTATCAAAAGAAAATGATAAATACAATTTTGGGAAACCCATGGGCATGGCGACCAGTTTTAATATGAAATTAGTCAAGCTGCTTGATGGAAAAAGCTTGAGCTATGCTCTAGTTGTCTGCAACAATTCAAGAAGAACAGTTAAAATTCCAGACTTCTTAACCGGAAAAAATAAAATACAGATCAAATTCCCGGACGGAAAAACATTTACATATTTTGATAAAAATAAGGAGCTAAACTATTTTGACCTGGCACCGGGGCAAAGTAAATTTATTGCCATAGATTTGGCTGAAATCCTAAAAAATAATCCAGAATTCAGCATGAAAAACTTTGATTATGGCAGATCCTTTTTATCCTGGACCATTGATACTCCCAAAGCTCTAGCCAAGCGAAGCTTCGTGGTATTATTTAAACCTGAAAAAGAGTTCCCCGAGGTTGCCAGAACAAAAGGATATATTACAGATCTGACGACAACGGCAAGTAAATAATTATGTTCACGCAAGTTTGACTCCAGTCTGGAGCGCACACTGCATTCTCATGCCTAAATTCTCCCTCTTCTGGCTTGAAAAATTCTTCCTGATGACAATATTAAGGGGAAACTGCTTGAAAAGGGAGATGTTTGTGAAAAAAATCTTAATGTGTATATCGTCCGCCGTTTTTTTGTTGTGCGGCTGTGAAGAGGAACCTCGGATTGCCGCGCCGGTTGACCTGAATAAACCGGTAAACAATCCGGCGCTGGTAAAAGTCATCTCAGCGATGCAAAAGGACCCGTCCGCAAAAAATCAGGCAAAACTTTTTACGGAACTCAATGACGCCGTGTTCCTGCTGGCGACCTTTAAGGGCGGTATGAAAATTGAGAGAAATGAAAACGGGGACTCTGTCATCAAAGAGGGCAGCCTCATACAGTTCATATCTACCGAAGATGAAGACGGCAATCCGATATTGCTGGCATACACTGATTGGAACGGGATCAGAAGAAGCACAAAGGAATCTGTGGACGCAATGGTTATGCCAGCCGCAAAGTTGTGGAAGTTCGCGCAGGACCATAAATATTCCGGGGTATTGATTTTTACCGGCAAAGATGAACTGCTGTTGAATTTAAAGCATTTGAAGATATTAAGCGGAGCAAGATAAAACAAGTGGTTTTGACAGAAAAAGAAGTTGAGGCGCGAAAGCCGCTTTGGCTGGCAATGTCAGAGTTGTGGCTGGACTCCGAACCGGATAAAGGCGACTTTCGTCGCATCACAGGTATTTTATCTGAAAGTGATTTTTCTCTCAATGAATTGAATTATATTTACCATAACGAAGTTGTCCCGGCTGTTTATTTAAACCAGCTTTGTCCTGCCGGGGAGTGGGTTTCTTTTGATGAAGATTGGCTTGCGGAGCAGATAATTTCCCGTTTGCGGACTGAAAGTTTTTGGAGTAAACTGATTTTTCAAGTCAGATACAGGTTAAGGTTTTCCTCCAGGCAATGGCGCAAGGTATTAAGATGTGTTGCTGAATCGCGCAATGATAACGGTTGACTTCGATAACAGAGATACTTCAACCTGGATTGAAAGCAAAATTTGTTTTTTATAGTTTTTACCCTCTTCTTTTACTCAAAACTCTCTGCCCCTATGCTTGATATAATGGCCTGTTTGTGCTAAATTACCAGTTACGAATATAATAATAACTTAAAGATGCAAAATATATGAAACTGGACTTTATTAGAAACTTTTCAATTATCGCGCATATCGACCATGGAAAGTCTACGCTGGCTGACCGTATGATGGAACTGACCAGTACTGTTTCCGAGCGGGATTCACAGGAACAGCTGCTTGACGATATGGATTTGGAACGAGAACGCGGTATTACGATCAAATCGCATCCTGTGCGGATGTTTTTCACTGCTGAGAATGGGCAGGAATACGAGTTTAACCTGATCGACACTCCCGGACACGTGGACTTTTCATACGAAGTCAGCCGTTCGCTTTCGGCTTGCGAAGGTGCGCTGTTGATCATTGACGCTACCCAGGGCGTTCAGGCTCAGACCGTCGCGAATATCAATCTTGCGATCAAACAGAATCTGAAGATCATTCCGTTGTTCAACAAAATCGACCTGCCTGCTGCCAACCTTGAGATGTGTTTTGAGCAGTTGGAGGAAATCCTGGCTATCCCGCGCGAGGAAGCAATGATGGTCAGCGCGAAAACCGGTGAAGGCGTCAAAGAGGTGCTCGAGGCGATTGTTACGCGTTTCTCCCCGCCGACAGAACCGGAGGAGGATGGAACCAGCGCTTTGATCTTCGACTCAATGTACGATCCTTATCGCGGAGTTGTAACCTACGTCCGCATGTTCAAAGGCGAACTCAAACGCGGCGACCGTATAAAACTTTTCAGCAACGATATGACCGGTGAAGTCAAAGAGGTTGGTATATTTCAGCCTGGAATGGCCGCGACCGATACTATTTCATCAGGTTCAGTCGGTTATATCATTCCCAATATTAAAACTACCGCGGATACCCGTATCGGGGATACGATAACCGATACCCGGAATCCGTGCTCAAAGCCGCAGCCGGGATTCCAGACGGTTAACCCGATGGTTTTCAGCGGTATTTACCCGATTGACACCAGTGATTACGAACAGTTAAAATTGAGCATGGGTAAGCTGCAGCTCAATGACGCCGCTTTTGAATTCCAGCCGGAAAACTCAGTTGCACTGGGATTCGGTTTCCGCTGCGGTTTCCTTGGTCTGCTCCACATGGAAATTATTCAGGAGCGTTTGCGCCGTGAATACGATATGGACATCATTGCCACATATCCGAGCGTTATTTACCATGTCTATATGAAAAGCGGGGAAATGATCCCGGTAGACAACCCGGTTCATCTGCCTGAAGCAAACCTGATCGACCGGATCGAGGAACCGATGATCACGGTCAAAGTCATGGTCCCGACTGATTATATCGGCGATGTTATGAACCTGATCATGCAGAAGCGCGGCATCTGTACCCATACCGATTCCGTCGATCACCTCCACGTGATTATAGTGGCGGAACTGCCGATGCATGAAATTCTCATTGACTTCCATGACAAGCTTAAATCGATTACCCGCGGCTACGGCAGTATGGATTATGAGCCAGCCGGATATCAGCCCAATAAACTGGTCAAACTTGATATTATGGTTAACGGCGATCCGGTTGATGCCTTCTCATCAATCGTTCACGTCGATCACGCTTACGCCCGCGGCCGGAAACTGGTCGAGAGGCTGAAAAACGTTATCCCTCAGCAGATGTTCCAGATCGCACTGCAGGCGGCGGTCGGCGGCAAGATCATTGCCCGTGAAACCGTGAAACAACTGCGTAAAAACGTTCTGGCCAAATGTTACGGCGGTGATATTACCCGTAAACGTAAACTGCTTGAGAAGCAGAAAGAGGGTAAAAAGCGCATGAAGCAGGTTGGAAAAGTGAATATTCCGCAGGAGGCATTTGTTGCCGTTCTTAAATCAAGCGATGATACTTGAGGAAGGGGAGTCATCAAATGCTGCACTATATAAGTAAAAAACACAAACGTAAAAAACACCTTAAAGACCTGAAAAAGTACGTTAAGCACCGTTTGCATGCAGATGATGACATAATGCCGGAAAAGCTGAAGCTGAAGCTCGCCGGGGTCGGCGAACAACTGGCCGAAATAGATTACAAAGACCCCAAGTCAGTCGATAAACTGAACTCATTTGAGGAAAAGATCGGTCAACTGCTGCCATCTAAAAAACACCGGGTAATCAGGGAGTGGGTGGATGTGCTGGCAGTCGCGCTGGCGGTTGCTTTCGGGATTCGCGGGCTTTTCCTGCAGCCATTCAAGATTCCTACCAGTAGTATGCAGCCGACTCTTTACGGAATTCACTATATCAGCCAAAGCAAAATTCTTGAGCATACTCCTGAACTATTGTTGTACCCGCTCTTTTCGGCCCGTAAAGCAGATTTGACGGTGACCGAAGGCGGCGTGTTCGACCCTGCATCAATCCACTCATTTTCACGTTATCTTATCTTTGATTATACATCTTTCAATATCGGCTCAAAAAAATATACGTTGCCTGGCGCACCGGAAAAGGTTCTGCAATATTGCAAGATATGGCAGTATTTCGGGATAGATTCTGATACCAATCAGGTTGGACTTAGACCGGGGATTGAGCTTGAGTTTAAAGCCGGGGATAAAGTCGTTAATGGCTGGTTGTCTCTCGGAGACCATCTGTTTGTTGACCGGGTTTCATATCATCTGCGCGGACTGCGGCGCGGCGACGTTACCGTTTTCTATACAGAGGGTTTGGTAAATCCGGATGGTTCGTTGCTGATTTCAACCGGTCCATATTATATAAAACGCCTGGTCGGTTTGCCGGGTGATACTCTGAAAATTGTCGACGGTACGCTTTTTGTAAAACCCAAAGGTACGGATGAATTCAAGCCTATAACTGAATTTGACGAAAGATTTAAAAAGGTCTATTCAGGGAAGGGCGGCTATCAGGGGCATCTATCTGAAACAGCTGGCGGACAGAGTCATTTTCTGGCAACTTCAAACGACACTTTAACCGTTCCGGATGACCACTATTTTATGCTTGGCGATAACTCCTCGTTCAGTTCGGACGGACGTTTCTGGGGTACTGTCCCGCGCCGGAACATTGTCGGTACCGCGGCATTTGTCTTCTGGCCGTTCTCGCGTCGCTGGGGTATTATCGACAACAAAGCTCCAGTTGACGTGCCTACCGGCAAGCCCGGCCCGTTTACTTTTGACTCGATGGGGCTGCAATAATATTAATTTGAGTTTGAATCATAGAGTTAACACAATTACATTGTAGCTGAACCAGTAAAAAAGAGGTATAAATATGAAAAGTGCGGTATTTTTGATTCAGGCGGCGGACTGCAAAGGTTTGTTGGCCGGTATTACCTCGTTCTTCTATAAAAACAGCTTGAATATTGTCCACTGTCAACAATATACCGATTCGATCAGCAGTCACTATTTCATGCGTATAAAGATCGATATTGCCGATATGCAGTTGACCCGGCGTGACCTTGAAGGTAAATTCGGGGAGTTGGCCGACGAGCTGAAACTTGAATGGCAGGTGCATTATTCAGATTACATCCCGAAAGTCGCGATTCTGGTTACCCGTACTTCCCACAACTTGCACGACCTGCTGGTAAAGCATCAGGAAGGCGAGCTGCATTGCGAGATTCCACTCATCATCAGCAACCACCAGCACCTGGAGTATATGGCCGACTGGTTCAGGATTCCTTTCTACTGTCTGCCGGTAACCAAAGAGACCAAGGCAACTCAGGAAGCCAAGGTCATGGAGCTGCTGGAAAAGCATCACGTCGATTTAGTGGTGATGGCACGTTATATGCAGATTCTTTCAGAAGATTTTGTCAGAAAATACCCGTTGAAGATCATCAACATCCATCATGCCTTCCTGCCGGCTTTTGAAGGCGGCAATCCTTACTCCAGAGCTTATGAGCGTGGCGTTAAGATGATCGGGGCCACTGCCCACTATGCCACGGTCGAACTTGATAAAGGTCCGATTATTGAGCAGGATGTAGTGCGTATAGACCATGAAAAGACGCCTGATGACCTGAAGCGGATTGGCGCGGAAGTTGAAAGGGTTGTGTTAACCCGTGCGGTTAAAGCTCACCTCGAACACCGCGTTATGGTGCACGGTCACCGTGTCATCATCTTCAACTGAATCTGATATTCAATCCCACCGGGAATTTTTAACCTATGGACAAATTTAAGAATCTTACGAAAAACCTACCAGCGTTCAAGAACTGGCAATGGTTCACCGCATTGATGGTCATTACTTTCATCGCCTGGCTGCCGCTGATTGTCGGCAACCGTCTGGTTGATATCGGCGACTGGTCTTTATTTTCCGCACTTTTTGAAGCTCTCCGTAAGGATATTGTTGAATTTGGCCAGTTTCCTTTCTGGAACCCATGGCATTTCGGCGGTACGCCTCTTTTTGCTCGTCCCCAGATCGGGACTTTCAGTATTGAAGCGCTTTGCATAATAATTTTCGGAACCATCAATGGACTACGGATTGCCATGTTTATCTATGCGTTGCTGGGCGCGGCCGGAATGTGGCTTTTGTTGGGGGATTTTGTAAAAACTCCGACCGCACGCTTTTGGGGAGCGATGACTTTTGCCTTGCAAGGCGCTATTGCCTGCCATATTGCCGCTGGACATCCGGTGATGATAATCATAATGCTAGTTCCTTACATTCTATTCGGACTCAGAAGAGTTGCAAAAAGTTTTGGCGGCGCGCTGTTGCTGGGGGGCAGTCTGGCGATGATGATTAATCATTCACTGCACTATGTTTCCCTTACTATGGCTGCTTTTATTGGCATATATCTGGCCGTGTTGGCGTACAAAAATATGAAAAGCAAAACCTTCTGGTTGAATCTGTGCACGGCGGGATCGTTATGCCTGGCGCTCTGCGCGTATCGCCTTATTCTTACTTTGCACCTGTTAAGTCAATTTTCGCGCCGGATTGATATGCGTGCTGATGTCAGTGTCTGGGATTTTCTTCTGGCCCTGGTTTATCCGGGACAGTCTCTGTTCACGTTTGATCCTCCGTTAAAGCTTTACTGGGGATGGCTTGAAATCGGTTGCTATACCGGAGTCTTAACCCTGATAATGTTCTTTATCTCTTTGAAGCGCGGCTTTAAGTGGTGGCATGCCGGAGCGATTCTTACCGCGCTGTTGACGATTAATTCAACATCAAAATTTCTGCCCGGCTACTGGGTACGCGAACTGCCTGGCTTCAGCAGTTTTTTCTGTATAACCCGCTGGCGAATGTTGATGATGTTTTTTATTGCGCTGGGCTGTGCCTGCGGGGTTGACTGGCTGACCCGGACTAAACTGTATGGCAAAAAACGGCGCGTTATTTATCTATTGCTGGTTATTTCGGCCGCCGGTTATCTCTGGAATATGCATGTCAACTGGCGCGACTGTAATTATATTACCGAAAAGGAGCTGATTGAGACGTTAAAAGGGGACAAATCCGAAACCTTCAAGACCGTCAATATCCCTGAATATAACCGTTATGCTGCGGTCCATAATAATATCGCCTTGCTGTTTGCATATGAACCATTATTCGGCTATATCCCGAATAAGCATAACGCTCGTTTGGTGGCCAGCAGTCCAGCATATGGCGGGGAATTCTATGCCGCCAGGGGTAAAATCAACAAAGTAGTTTGGTCTCCTAACCGCATAGTTTTGGATGTCGATCCAGGTACGGTTGTTTTGGTAAACCAGAATCCCGGCAGTTACTGGCGGGACGGAAGCGGGAATAAAATGTTCCCTGAAATGCGGATTTTTGAAGTGGATGAAATGTTCTTTGTCAACTCCGGTAACTCCGATCAGATTGTTCTTGAGCTGGTGCCGCCTCTTCACGAGTTTGCTCTTGGAGTAACGGCGGTATCGGCGATTGTATTCCTACTTCTGTTGCTTTACTCTCATCGTAAGAATGAGGCGGAAAAATTTACTGATAGCTCTCAATAAAAAAAGCCGGTCAATCCCATTGGATCAACCGGCTACTGATAAATGACCTTAGATCATTTATTATACTTCAACTTGGATTCCATTGCTTTCAAGGTCTCGACATGCTGGCCGCGACCAGTCTCCTCGAGGCGTTTCAAGTATTCCGGATATTGTTCTGAAGTGTATCTGGCGTGGAACGGTCCGCCTTCGCGCATAACGGTCCACATCGGATCGACGTCACGGTGCGAACGACGCATTTCATCAGTGTGCCATTCGTCAAGCATGGTCATTGCTGCGCCGACCAGTTCCGGCTTGCTGTCCACTAGGTTTTTCTGTTCGTGCGGGTCTTCTTTTACATTGAAGAGCATGATTTCCGGATAGTCTTTGAATCCGGAGTGGTAGTTGCGGATCATAATATAATCATCCCAACGTACGGCACGCTGACAGCTCCAGGCGTTGTTTGAGACAACCAGATAATCGCGTCCTGCATCTTTTTCAGCCTTGAAGTCTTCGACAAATGAGATACCGTCCCAGGATTCCGGAGTCTTGCCGCCGGTCATTTCGATCATCGTGGCCGCGCAGTCAAACTGGTAGACAAGTCCTTCGTTAACGCGACCTTTGCCGCCGAGTCCTTCAGGGTGACGGATGATCATCGGAACGCGGTTGGTGATGTTGTCGGCGGTCTGATGGTCGCCGAAGACGTTCATTTCGCCCTGGGTCTCGCCGTGGTCGGAACTGATCATTATCAGCGTGTCATCAAGTATTCCGAGTTCTTCCAGTTTGTCCATTAGTTTGCCAACCTGGATATCTGCATAGTAGATGCCGCAATCATAGCCGTCGATCCATTTTTTATAGTTCTCCATGGAATCAATATTTTTCGGGATGCGCGGGAACCTCTCGTACTCTTTGGCTCTTTGCAGGTAGTCTCCACCGGTTTCCTGAGCTGTTCCGGGACCAAATTTACCCCAGAGCTCCTGTCTTATCTCTTCTGTCATCCATGCCGGAGGCGGTTCGTTTTCAAACGGGTTGCCAAGGTCTTCCGGAGCGCGGTAAGGGGTGTGAGGATCCCATATATTGACATGCAGATACCAGTCGTCGCCTGAGCCCTGGCGGTCGAGCCAGTCGATTGCGGTTGGAATGACTTCTTCCGCGCTTTCAGAACCGCACTTACCGGTATTGTAGATTTCACGGAAGCCGCTGTAGAACCAGAATGAAGAGTGGCGTTCACCGAACGGGCTGACGGTTACTGTATAGTAACCATTTTCGCGCAGCTGCCTGATATAGCTTTCCTGGTCGTATTGGAAGCCGCGTTCCTGAGGATCAATGTTCCAATCCGCGGCGGCGCCGCCGTGGTTGATCGCGCCGTTGCGGATGCCGCACTGCCCGGAGTAGAGCGCGGAGCGTGAGGGCAGGCACGGGGAGTCGGATACGTAACAGTTTTCGAAGCGTACGCCTTCAGCGGCTAACTTGTCAATGTTCGGTGAGGTGTTGCGGTGATACCCGTAGCACCCCAGATGGTCGGGACGCAGAGTATCAATGTCGATGTACAGGATTCTCATTTTGTTTCCTTTGTAGATTTAAGACTTGAAAATTATATTCTATCGCGTTAAGCGGTGGAAAGGCCTGAAAGCTGCCTGGCTGAATCACGCAGAATGGTGTACTTATGTCCCCAGTCACGATTGGCGCCGGGATAAAACGATTCGGCAATAGCCAGAATGCCGAGCGGGTCTCCGTCTGCATCAAAAACCGCTGACGCACAGCGTCTGACCCCATTGGTATTGTAATTGTAATCGATCGCTGAGTTCTCCAGTTTTACCGCACGGAGAAGAGTTTCCACTTCCTGAACTGTGAAAAACTGGGTGCTGCCGTCGTTGTCGTACTGCCAGCGTCCTTCGAACTCAACCGGACAGAACTGACAGGCGCAGGCAACCTTGGAAACCGCTTCCAATTCGCCGTCGCATGATCTGGTGAAGCCGACTTTTGCAATAACCCTGACTTCGCGGTTTACGTCGGGCTCACAACGGTTGGTAATAGTTAGAATTCCTTCGGAGGTTGCTTCATACCATTCGACTGTCTGGCCTACCGCGTCACAGAGATTTTCCATGGTATTGCGGAGCATCTTCAACTGTTGCTCTTCAGTGTCGTCAGATGGCACCAGGCGCATCATGGCGGTAAATTTGCGATTATCATTATCACGCGTGACCATGCCGAGGCCTTCCATTGTCTCAAGTACTCTTAAGAGAGTACTGCGCGGAACGGCGGTCTTCCGGGTCAAATCCTCAAGAGACATCTCGCCCGATTCTTCGAGGACCTGAAAAGTCCTGATACCATATTCCAGGGCCGGGGCCGGGTATTTTTTGCGTTTTTTCATATATAAATCTCTTTCTCTATTCGGTTACTGTATATAGAATATTGCCTATATATGAAAAAGTCAAATTTCAAATACAGAAATTAATATAAAAAAAGCCCCCGGATTTTGAAAACCCGGAGGCGGAAGTGCTGGTAGATATGGTTTACTCTTTTACTCTTGTAATAGAGATGATTTTTATAGTATCTTTAGGTACATCCAGGTATTGTCCCTTCATGCCCGTCTCAGCTTTTTCTATTTTGTCGACGACATCCATTCCGCTGATGACTTTGCCGAATACGCAATAGCCGTATCCCCTCGGATCTTTACTTTTATGATTGAGGAATACATTGTCCTTGGTGTTAATGAAAAACTGGTTGGTGGCGCTGTCCACTATCATTGTCCTTGCCATAGCGAGTGTGCCGCGGTTGTTGGTCAGGCCGTTATCGGCTTCATTTTTTACTGGACCTCTTGTGTCTTTCTTGCTCATGTCTGGGTTGAATCCACCCCCCTGGATCATGAAATTAGGAATTACCCGGTGGAAGATGGTTCCGTCATACGCTTTATCATCAACATATTGCAGAAAGTTCTTGACGGTCTTAGGCGCTTTGTTCGGGTTTAACTGTACTTTGATGTCGCCCTTTGAGGTCTTGATCAATACAATCGGGTTTCCGCTTTGTTCGACTGCCTTCTGAGTATTTTCTTTAGGTGTGCTTTCTTTCTGCTCTTCGCAACCGGCTAAGATCAACCCCGCAAAGCATGCCAATGCTAACATTTTTTTCATTTCAGGTTTTCCTTTCAAATTAATCTGCTTATAGTTATTGATATATTGGTAACTATAATTTACTGTTTCGACTGCTTTAATCAAGTACTATTTATGTATTGTCCCGAATGCCTGTTCTTTTATAAACGAATTAT
>MDTD01145786.1_pt1 | contig 17724 bp, 19 predicted proteins | sample 811221 | NCBI WGS metagenome assembly MDTD01 (sample SAMN05326646, study PRJNA326480) | marine metagenome | isolation source: seawater | place: Pacific Ocean: South West | collected 2011 | reverse complement strand
TTAAAAAAATTATTCTAGTCTATAACAAAAAAGACTCAAAACGAGTCAAATCACTTAAACTTAAAAATGTGAAGATGATTGCTGGTGGAGTTAATAGACAACAATCTACTTTTAACGCTCTTAGGTATTTAACAAGTCAAAAAGGAACACCAAAAGTTTTAATTCATGATGTTGCAAGGCCTAATTTTTCAGTAAAACTATTAAATTCAATTATAAAAAATATGAGAACGGCTAGAGCAACTGTGCCAAAAATAAAAGTTCAAGATGCAGTAAAACAAATTATAGACTCAAGCAAAGAGGAATACATAGTAAGTAAAAAGAGAGATAATTTATTTTTAACTCAAACCCCACAAGCATTTTTTTTAAAAGAAATTTACAATTTACACAAAACTAATGCCGGAAAATATAAAAATGACGATATTTCATTATATATGGATTTAAATAAAGTTAAATTTATAGAAGGTGAGAAAAATAATTTTAAAATTACAGATAAAGAAGATTTTGAAAATCTCAAGAAAATTTACAAATCTAAAATGAGCGTTGGAATAGGATTTGATGTTCATAGACTTGTGCCAAATAAAAAACTTTATTTGGCTGGGTTAAGAATTAAATCAAAACTTGGTACCTTAGGCCACTCGGACGGGGATCCGGTATTACATTCAATTACAGATGCGTTACTAGGGGCATGCAAAATGGGAGATATCGGTCAAATGTTTTCAGACAAAAATAAAAAATATAAGAATATTAGATCAACAATTTTGCTTAAACATGTACTGAAAAAAATTAAATCTAAGAGTTATTTTGTTAATAACATTGACATAAATATTATTACTCAAACACCAAAAATTAAAAATTATAAAAATAAAATGATAAATAACATTGCTAAACTTTGTGAAATTCCTAAGGAACAAATAAATATTAAAGGCAAAACAACTGAAAAACTGGGTGTCGTGGGAAAAGAAAAAGCTATAGCTTGTGAGGTAATTACTTCAGTTATTAATTATGATTAAAATAATAAACTATTTGTTTGTAACGTGTTTCGGTATTGGGTCGTTGAGATTTGCTACAGGCACATTTGCTTCGTTAGCTACAATTATTTTTCTTTATTCTCTTTTTCATATCATAAAAGTATCAATTATCTTAATATCTATATTTTTACTATCAGTGTTAATTTGTTCATTTTTTTCCATATCAAAATATATTGAAGATAAAAAAAATAAAGATCCTAAAGAAGTAGTCGTTGATGAATTTATTGGTCAATCTATTCCGATTTATTTTTACGAAATAGCCCACAACACATTAAAAAATTCCCAAGAAACAATTCTTGTTTATATTTATATGTTTTTTCTATTTAGATTTTTTGATATCAAAAAACCTTTCCCAGTAAATATTTTTGATGAAAGATATAAAAATAGTTTTGGGGTAATTTTTGATGACATTGTTGCTGGTTTATATGTTGTTCTCACACTTATTATCTTTATGATATTTAAATCAAATTTTTTTTAATGAATTTGCATCAAAAAATAATTTTATTACTTAAAAGAAAAAAATTTAAAATTGCAATCGCAGAATCTTGCACTGGTGGTTTGCTTTCAAGCACTATTACCTCAGTTAGTGGATCTTCAAAAGTGTTTACTATGGGTTTAGTCACATATTCTAATTATGCTAAAATAAATATTTTAAAAATACCAAAACAAATTATTAAAAGACACGGATCAGTAAGCATTCAATGTTGTTTGGCTATGGTTAATAATTTAAAAAAAATTAGTAAAGCTAAAGTATGTGTTTCAATTACAGGAGTAGCTGGACCGAGAGGTGGCTCTAAACTTAAACCTGTAGGTTTGGTTTATATTGGAATAAAGATTGGTAAAAAGGTTTTTGTAAACAAATGCAATTTTAAAAATAATGGCAGAATTTTTATTCAAAAACAAACTATAAAAAAAACTTTTAATTTATTATTGAGTTTAGTTAAATAGGGTAACTAAATTGAGGATTCACTATAAAATTCAAAAGGTGAGAAGTGAAACTGTTAAGTAATAAAAATATTCCAAAAGCATTTAAATAAAGAATAAAAATCATTAAATTTCTTACTCTTTTTCTTGCTAATAAATCTCTATTTTCTGGAACCCAGTTTTTATTGGGAGATTTAAAATCATAAGAGAACATCCAATAAGTAATATCACTCTCATTAGGATCGCCTGTCCTAATTTTTTTAATATACGAAGCTAAAATTTTAAAAGTAAAAATTAACGTTAATAATAAAATAGTTACAATCAACATAATTATTTAAGAGCCCTTCCTGCAATATAAGATAATTTGTTAATTGTTTTTTTTGATCTCAATTTTGGATCTGTGACAATTGCTGTGTCCAAACAATTATTCGCTGGATCATTTTCTACAGAAAAATCTTTATACGATTTAATTATTTCTTTAATCATGTCTTGTGCGCTAGCAGCATTTTTCAACAAAGTTTGAATGACCATGCTTACATCCACCTCATCATGTTCAGGATGCCAGCAATCGTAATCTGTAACCATTGCAACCGTACAATACCTAATTTCTGCCTCTCTAGCTAATTTAGCTTCAGGCATATTTGTCATTCCAATTACGTCAGCTCCCCAAGATCTGTATAATTTTGACTCTGCTAAAGTAGAAAACTGAGGACCCTCCATTACTACATAAGTTCCACCTCTTTGATGTTTTATATTTAATTTTTTTAGAGCCTCTTCACAACAGTTAGAGAGGCCAGTGCTTGTAGGTTTAGCCATTGATACATGTGCCACGATTTCATCATCAAAAAAAGTTTTTTTTCTTGCAAAAGTTCTGTCAATAAATTGATCAACGATAACAAATTTTCCTGGTTCTAAATTTTCTTTTAGTGAACCTACAGCAGAAACAGATATTATGTCCGTTATTCCCATTTGTTTCATTGCATCAATATTCGCCCTAAAATTTATATTTGTGGGATTAATTTTATGACCTCTTGAGTGTCTTGGAATAAAACAAATTTCTTCATTAGCTATTTTTGCTATTAAAATTTCATCAGATGGACTCCCCCAAGAAGTCTTGATTTTCTTCCATTTAGTTTTCTCGAATCCTTCCATTTTATAAAGACCGCTACCACCAATTATCCCGAGTTTTCTTTTTTTCATTATTTAAATTTTAAAGCTTTTTTGTTAGAACTTGAAGCAAATTATGGATCTTAAAAAATATATCCGCTCTATTCCTGATTATCCTAAAAAGGGAATTTTATTTCGAGATATAACAACTTTGATAAAAGACTCTAATGCTTTTAAATATACAAATGATAAAATTGTTGAAATAGCAAAAAAAATTGAATTTGATAAAATTGCAGCCATAGAGTCTAGAGGATTTGTTTTTGCATCAACTGTTTCGTATCAATTAGAAAAACCGTTTATACTCTTAAGAAAAAAGAATAAATTACCAGCAGAGGTTCACTCAGTTGATTTTGAGTTGGAATACGGAACAGCTACAATAGAGGTACATAAAGACTCGATTAATAAGGGAGAAAAGATATTAATAATAGATGATTTAATTGCAACTGGAGGTACTGCAGAAGCGGCAGCAAAAATAGTTGAAATTTCGGAGGGTAAAGTTGCTGGATTTGTATTTGTAATTAACCTATTTGATTTACCTGGAGAAAAATTGTTAAAAAATAAAGGTTATACAGTAAATAGCTTAATTGAATTTCCCGGGCACTAGATTTCTTTATTCTTCCAAGTTGAAGGTGTTAATTCATTATTTATTTCTATGTTAATATTATAATCGAACGGTCTAACACCTCTTTTTTTAATGTAATTAAATGTTTTATCTATTCCATCTTTTAAAGTCACTTTAGTTTTGTAATTTAAAAGTTTTCTAGCCTTATCTGCTGAGCAAGTGGCATGTTTCACTTCTTTAGGTCTGTCTTTTTTATAAATTGGATTTAAATTAATTCCAGTAATATTGGAACATATTTCTGCAATTTTATTTATTGTTACGAATTCCTCATCTGGACCTATATTTATAATTTCTCTGTTTAAGTTTTTCTGATCTAACATTGGTATCAAGCAGCTTAAACAATCATCTATGTAGGAAAAACATCGTGTTTGTTTACCATCTCCATATATAATTGGTGCTTTTCCTTGCAACATTCGATTTATCATGATTGAAACTACGTTTCGAAAAGGATCATCATATTTTTGTCTGGGACCAATAATATTATGTGGAATTGCAATTACCCACTCTATTTTGTTTAATTCACAAAGATTTTTTAAAACTTCCTCCGCAGCAACTTTTGATATTGCATAAGGATCTACAGGGTCTGGTTTCATATCTTCTGTAAATGGAGCTGTTTGATCCCCATATCTAGCCATTGATGAGCAGAAAATTATTCTATCAACTTTTTCATTGACTGCAGCAGAAAATATCGAAACTGAGGCTAAATAATTATTTTTTGTAATTTCATATGGTGAAAAAACTGAAAGGCCCTCATGAGCAGTTGCTGCACAATGATAAACTACATTTACTCCTTTCATTATAGATTTTATTTTTTCAAAATCACAACAGTCTCCTTTATGAAATTCAACTTTTTTAGGAATATTATCTTCATAACCTCCCAACATATTGTCAATGCCAATAACATCGTGACCTAAATTGACTAATTTTTCGCTTAAATGAGATCCAAGGAAGCCAGCTACTCCTGTAACTAAAATTTTTTTTTTTGAAGACATATGAGTTTTATATATAAAATTTTGATTTAAGCAATGAATTAAAGTTTTGGCCTATACCAGGACTCTCTTCCAATTAAAGAATTAAACAAACCAGATAATCTTTGCTGATAAATTTTTTGTTTATCCTTTTTAAAAGTTAAAAGATAAAAAAAAGATTTAAATAAAGATGAAAAAAATTTACCGCTTATTTTAAAAAGTGAATAGATGTATCCATAATGTTTTCTATTAAAATAAAAGGTTGACCACATCCAATGCCAATTTCTAGATAATTCCATCTCAAAATTTATTTTTTCATTATGTGAGCTACCGCCGATATGATGAATTATTAATTTCTTATCTAAGTAAATTTTTTTATTAGCTTTTATTAATCGTTTACAAAGATCAATTTCCTCAAGGTATATAAAGAAATTTTGATCAAAAAAACCGATCTCTTTAAAATGTTTTATATTTAGAAACATAGCAAAGCCCTTTAAAGAATTAACTTGAAAAATATCTTTTTGACTAATGTGCGCATCGTTATTAGAATACTCTTTTTGTTTTGCAGGACCTATTATTGCAAAGTCGTTATGATTTTCTGCCGAAAATAAAAATCTATCTATAGTTTCTTTTTCCAAAAAAGCGTCTGGGTTAAGTATCAAAGCATATTCACTTTTAACTTTAGATAGACCTAAATTATTACCTTTTGCATATCCAAGGTTTTCACCTGTAAGTATACAGCTTAAATTTGGATATTTTTTCTCTAATTCATTTTTTAGAATTAAATTATTTGAATTTTCTACAACTATAATTTTTACTTTAGAATTAATTGATTCTAAACATTGATTAATTTTATCATCACTATTAAAGGTATTAATAACTATGGTAATTTTCTCGTAACTCATAAGTATTATAAAATATTGATTTAAATTATCATCTATCTTATTACATTATAAATAAATGTCTCTCAAAATTAATTTAAAATGAAAACAGCAATTGTAACAGGAGGTAATGGCTTTATAGGAAGTAATTTAGTCAACTTTCTTTTAAATAAAAAATTTTTTGTTTTAAATATTGATAAAAGCAAATATTCTAAAACGTCATATCTTATTGAAAACTTTAATAAAAAAAATTACAAGTTTTTCAAACTAGATATAAATAATGATAAAATTTTTGAAATATTAAGAAAATATAAACCGAATGTCATTTTCAATTTAGCTGCTGAAACTCATGTTGATAGATCAATTGAGAAACCCAAAGATTTTATTCACTCTAATATAAACGGAACATTTAATATTTTAGAACAATTAAGAAAGTATAAAAAATTATACAGTAAAAATATTAGACTTGTTCATATTTCTACTGATGAAGTATATGGAGATCTAAAAAAAAATGAAAGGTCAACAGAACGAGATGCTTATAAACCTAGTTCTCCTTATTCTGCCAGTAAAGCAGGTAGTGATCATTTAATAAGGTCATACGTGAGAACTTATGGTATTGATGCAGTTATTTCTAATTGTTGCAACAATTATGGTCCAGGTCAGTTTCCAGAAAAATTAATTCCTACTTTAATTTTTAATATTTTAAATAATAAGCCTTTGCCAATTTATGGAAAAGGTAAAAATTCACGAGAATGGATTTATGTCGAAGATCACTGTAACGGGTTATTTTCTATTTATTTAAGAGGAAAAACTGGAGAAAGTTATAATATTGGTACTAACAACAACATAACAAATCTTAATTTAACCAAACTTTTATTAAGTATTATAAAAAAAAATAATTTTGATATCGGAAAAAAGGTAAAAATAAAATTTGTTAAAGACAGACCGGGACATGATTTGAGATATGCTTTAAATAGTAAAAAAATTAGAAAGAAATTAAATTGGAAACCAAAAACTAATTTTAATTCTGGATTAAAAAAAACTTTTGTATGGTATTCAAATAATAAAAAATTTTTTAGTATTTTTTCAAAAAGTAAATTTTTTAAAAGAATTGGATTAAAAGTATGATTAAAAAGGGAATAATACTTGCAGGTGGTATGGGAACACGAATGAGCCCGCTCACAAAAGCTATCAATAAACAATTATTACCAATCTATGATAAGCCCTTAATTTACTATCCTTTATCAATTTTAATGCTAGCCGGTATAAAAAATATTTTAATTGTAGTTAACAAAGGTAACATAAATCAATTTAGAAAAGTTCTCTCAAATGGGAGAAGATTTGGTATCAATATTTCTTATGTTGAGCAATTAAAACCTAAAGGCCTTCCTGATGCATTTATACTAGGTGAAAAATTTATAGGAAAAGATAAAGTTGCACTTATTTTAGGTGATAATTTCTTTTACGGTCAAAGTTTAACATCGAAATTAAAAAACTGTATAAAACTTCAATCTGGATGTAAAATTTTGTTACACCCTGTAAGTAAGCCAGAACTTTATGGTGTTGCAGAAATAAAAAATAAGAATAAAGTAATTTCTATAAAAGAAAAACCCAAAAAATCAAATTCTAACTTGGCAGTTACTGGACTGTACTTTTTTGATAATAAAGTAATTAATTTTAGTAAATCTCTAAAACCATCCAAAAGAAAAGAGTTAGAGATTGTTGATTTGCTCAACAAGTATAAAAATAGAAATAAATTAAATGCAGAATTTTTAGGACGGGGTGGTGCTTGGCTTGACACAGGTTCAATTGATGATTTTTATAAAACTTCCTCTTTTGTTTCAGCATTAGAAAATCGTCAAGGCTTAAAAATAGCATGTTTAGAGGAGATAGCACTTAATTATCGATGGATTAAAAAGAAAGATATAAAAGAGTCAATAAATTTTTATGGCAACTGTTTATATTCAAATTATTTGAAAAAATTATTATAATGTCAAAAATTCTCGTTACTGGAGGTGATGGTAGATTTGCGAAAGAATTAAAAAAACTACCAAGTAAATATAAGTTTATTTTTAGAAATAAAAAACAATTAGATATTTTATCTATTAAATCAATAAAAAAAGAAGTTAATAAATTTAAACCAAAAATATTATTACACTTAGCAGGTTTATCTAGACCTATGAATATTCATGAAAAAAAAATAAGTAAAAGTATTGATTTAAATATAATAGGTACGGCAAACTTAGTTAAAGTATGTATTGAGAAAAAAATTAAAATTATTTTTTTTTCAACTAATTATGTTTATCCAGGTACAAAAGGTAATTATAAAGAAAATGACTCTCTGCTACCATGGAATAACTATGGCTGGTCAAAACTAGGCGCTGAAAGTTCAGTTCAAATGTACAATAATTCTCTAATAATAAGAGCTTGTATGACTGAAGAACCTTTTACTCATAAATTTGCTTTCTCAAATGTAAAGTCTAATTTTATATTTCATAGTCAGTTTGCTCTTTTATTAGCAAAGGTAATAAATAAAAAAGGAATAATTAATATTGGTGGCAAAAGTCAAACTATTTATGATTTTGCAAAAAAGACAAAAAAGAACATAAAAAAGAAAAAGTCTAAAGGTGAATTACCCTTAAAGATGGATATGAATTTAAATAAATTAAGAAAATTAATTAAATAAATGAAAATAATTAAAACTAAAATAAAAGATTTATTAATATTCAAACAAAAAAATAATGTTGATCGAAGAGGTAGTTTGAGAGAAACATATAACAAAAAAATTTTAAAAAAAAATTTTGTTTTTGAATATTGCACTACCTCAAAGGCTAACGCATTAAGAGGCTTTCATTTTCAGCATAAATTTCAACAAGCGAAATTTGTTAGTGTTATTAAAGGTAAAATTCTTGATTATGTAATTGATTTAAGAAAAAATTCTAAAACATTTGGTAAAACATTTAAAATAATTCTGTCAGATAAAAATTGTTTAAGTCTTTATATTCCAGCTGGATTTGGTCATGCGTATTATAGTTATGAAAAAATAAATATAATTTATTACAAACTTACTAATTTCTATAAACCAAAGTATGAGGACGGGATAAATCTTTTGGATAAAAGTCTTAAAATTAATTGGCCAAAAAAAAAATTTAATATTTCAAAAAAAGATAAGAAATTAAAATCTTTTAATGAATTTTGTAAAATCTATAAATTTTTGTAGTCTGAAATATCTTTAAATAAAATATTTAATTCTTTAACCTTGTAATTTTTTTTAAACCAAAAAGATAAAAATCTCTCAGCTAGAAAACCATAAATTCTTTTTTTTCCATAATCATTTAAATTATTAAAACCAAATATTTTCTCGCACTTTTCTAACCAAGGAAAAATAACTTCGTAGTATTGTTTTAAAATTTTTGTTTTACATATGAACATGTTGTGAGGATTAAAACTGGTATTTTCAATCATAAAATTTTTAAAATCATTTCTATTATTAAAGTCTAATTGTTCAATAGCTAGATCTAAATTACCCTTGCCATGAAATAGATCAAAATGAAATTTTAAATTTCTCAATTTTTTATTGAATATTAATTTTGGATTTTTTAAAAACTCTTTTAAGTGATTTTTTATAATTTTGGAGAATTTGTAATTTTCTACAGAAAATTTGTTACCTAGAATACAATCGTATTCTTCATATTTTACATTAATATTTTTTACTAAGATATTTTTAAAAATATCGAAATTTAAATTTTTTTCTATGATATTTTCATTTACAAAAAATTTTCTATATTGACAAAACCCTACCCAATCAGTTTTTATTTTATCTAAATAATTTTTCCAAATCCAATAATGAAAAGTATATTCGCCGTAGTAAGGATTTTTATTTGATATATTTTCCCCTGATTTGTCAGAAAAACACTCTACCGAAAATTTTTGTTCACCAAGTCCAACAGCAATATATGACAATTTTTTAATTATATGCTCATGTTTTGGGTCAAGAGTTAAACAAAACATTGAATTATTGTTCATAGTTATTTGGTAGCGAGGGGCGGATTCGAACCGCCGACCCCAGGCTTATGAGTCCTGTGCTCTAACCAACTGAGCTACCTCGCCAATAGTTATTTAAACTTAATTGAATATCCATACTAAAAAAAAATAATCAAGTTTAATGATGAAGTAATTTTTCAACGCCAAAACTATATTTTGAAAATCTAATTCTCTGAGAGGGAAAATCTTCAGTTAATTCGTTCAAATCCTTGTTAATTGAGGTCTTCAGTTCTGCTATTACTTTATCATCATTAAAAACAAAATTAGTATCATAGTTACGATATTGAATATTAGTATCAACAGAAATTCTAACATCTTTAAATAAAAAATATTCTCTTTCATAATTTACATAAATTTTTGGGTAACAAGTGCCATACTGATTATCAAAGATTCCTTGATTTAATTTTTCTTGAAATTGATCTTTTGTTAAGATTTTTCTTGTTTTGAATCTTCCCTCAACCGATGAATTTTTAATCTCTAAATAAATTTTTCGATCTTCGTTATTTGGATAATATCTTATTCTTATTTTTTTTCTTGGCACTAAACCTTCTAAGGACTCTCTATATGCATCGAGTTGATGGTTATCAAAATACAAGCTTTCAATAGTCCTAGGTTCATGAATCCCTTTTGCAGATTTTTTGTTCAAAAACTCCTTAAAATCTAAAAGGTTTTCTTTATGCACATATAATTTTTGCTCTATTCTAAAACTCATTTTACTTCTTACTAATTTTAATTTCTTTATTTATTATTATCTTCGATAATTCATCAGACTCAAATTTTTTTGAAAATTTATTACAGTTAATGTTGTCAATTAATACAAGACCACCATTAAATTCTTGCTTCTTATTATAAGCCGAAATACATGTTCTTAAATCGTTTAATTGAGCATTTTTTAATGACAAAATTGAACTATCTTTTGTAGCTATTCCTATGTCAGCTTCTGTTATATTTATATCTTTTATTTTTACATTTGATTTTTCTCCAATTGAAACAGCTTTGTCTCCGCATTTACTTAATTTTAAATTTATAAGTTCGTAATTACCTGCAGAAAAATCAGTGCAATCATTAATAGCTGATGATATTTCTAAGTTTTTTATTTTTAAATTTGAAAAATCAGCATCAAATGCATCGCTAAAAGAATTTTGTATAGAAATATTATTTACATATCCAGAAGCATTAACAAAATTAATTGTATCTTCACAACTAGAATTATTAGCTTTTAAATTTATATTATTAAAGTTAACATTAATAAATGACAAGCACCCTGTTAGTCCTCTATGATTTATTGGATAATTTGGAGGAATGAATGAGTTTGTTTCATTTTCTGGAACATTGATGCCATTAAAAATTATTGAAATATTCTTAAGACTTCCATTGATAAAATAAACTCTAGATCCTATTTTTGTTTGGTTAATAGTTATTAAATCATTAAATTCATTTAAACTAATATTAATACCATCTTCGTAAAAAATTTGCGTGTTTTTAAAACGTTTAAAATTTTCTTTATGACTGTTATTTAATAAATTAATATCAATATTTTTACCAACATACTGGTAGTTTATATTGTCAATTTTTAATTCGCCCTCTAGTAAATTAACAAGATCTTCATTGCTAATAAGATAATTTTCACAGTTTTTTAAATAAATTTCGCATTTAAAAAATTTTTCATCATTATTTTTTATTAAAAAGGTGTTTGGATCAATTTCTCTTAAATTATTGTTAAATTTATCCAAAATATTGTCAATTGGCCTAAATTTATTATGTTCCACCATATTTTCATCGTCTATATTTTGAAATTTTTCTTCAATTTTTTTTAAATTTTTTTGAATTTTTCCAATTTTCTCTTTTAATTGGCTGCTATTTAAATCTAAACCAGATATATCTGTATCGCTTTTTAATTTTTGAATATCAATATTAGATATTTTTTCTTTTAATGTTTTAAAAGAATTCATAAAACTATTAGAAATTGGAAAACGTTTTTCTGCGGTAGTTGTAGTTGAAAAATTTAAACTTATATCAGGATTTGCATCGTACAAAATTGGTTCGAAATAATTCTCAAATGAGTTCCAATAAAATTTTCTATTTGTTGCGCTTAAAGCATGATGGCTATTAGTAGCCTGTAAAAATAAATTGTAAACATCCAGCTTTTTTAAATTATTTCTATCGAATAGAGATAATAAAGTATTATCTAGATCATAATCAAAAAAGAAAAAATTATTCTTTTCATCCTCAAATCTATTTGACCAATACAAATAAATTAAATTTAAATTATTCACTGCATCTAAAGAAATTTGCCTATGTTGTGTGCTTCGATTAATTAGATTTGCATTAGTTAGTTTTGATAACATAACTTGACTACTTTTTTGTCTTAAAAAGGGGGTTCCTGCAGCCCAATTACTTAATTGATTATCTGGTATATGTTTAACTACCTCGAAAAAAAATTTTTGGTCACCCTCTAAAATTGGACCTTCACGTCTATTGTTAAATTCTAAAAGTTCTTTTGCTGCCTTCTCTTGAAATAACATTATAGACTCTGTTTGATTAACTCTTGCCTGAACCTTAATTGATCTTGGGGCCAAATAATTAAAATCTCTTAATAGTTGAGTTATTATTATAACGTCATCAATATTTCCTCTCACTTCAGGTTTAAAAAGTTTGAACCTTGTTATACCTCGAATGTTTCCGTTTATGAGCTTTATATCTAAACTTTGTACTACTGAATTTCCCTTAAAAGCAATATGATCTTTAGCGTCGCCACTGTGTCTGACTCTTGCCTTAAAATGACATATGACATTATTCTCATATATAACTTTTACATTTGCTTTGAAGTTTTTTTTAAGATCATTAGGGATAAACCTTGCTCGAGTTGTTAATATTTTAATATTATTAACTGCCCAACCTTTATAATTATTTATGTCGATTTCGATTTTCTCAATTCTGGTTTTGTCTACATTATCAAAATAATCTTTCGAAATTTCATTATTACAACCTGAAAATTTTTGACCTGATATCTTCTCTAAGCTGTAAAGAGTTTTATAATTAAATATGAAAAAAAAAATGAAGAATAATATTTTTCCCATAAGATAGGTTAGTTGTAAACTACATTTATTTTTTTTATACTTTGATCGTTTAATTTCTTTTTAAAATTCTCTAATGACTCCTTGTTATTAAAATGTAATCTATATGTAAAAATATTGTTTTCATTGTCGTTTAGAGAATTAGCTAAGTTATCACTTTCTTCTATTAGCTCAATTTTTTTACTGGAAACTACTTCCAATGTGTTGCTTATGTTACCCTCATTGAATGATAAATTGTAAAAAGTTTTTCCGTAATTATTAAAAGTTTTTTGTAAAAATTTTACGAAAAAAATTATAAAAATCGTGCAAAGAACCAATTGTATAGCCCACTTTGTTCTAACACTTGTTGCTATACCTATAGTTATAAGATCAAAATACATTACGAGTTCAAGTGCACTTTTTACTGGATGTCTGAATCTTACAATGGACAAAGCTCCAATCATCCCTAAAGATAATGCTATATTACCAGAAATTGTTTTAGTAATTACATAAGTTATGACGGGTAAAATCATAAAAGTAACAGTTTGAGCATGTGACTTCGCCCATGCTTGACCGGTAAAAGTTAAAGAAAATCTTAATAACAAACCACTGACAAGTAATAATATGATTGGTGTTATTTCATCCATAATTATAGCTTATACACTTTTTTTTAAACAAATTACAATATCAACTATTAATTATTTGTTTTATTGTATCGATATTTATCTCAATATCACCTTGTTGGTTGTTAAAATTTATAGTTTTAGGTTTTGATGTAATATCAAAATAATTCAAATCATTACTTATCGCTAAATTTTTAATTACATTTCCAGCAGTGTCTGGTCGTATTTCAATTATTTTAGTTTTAGGTTTGCAAAAAACTAAGTTAGCAAAAGCAGCTCCATGTAAACCTATAATTTCTTTAGCATTATTAAACAACGCAACTTGATCAATAAATGAATAATTGCTCATAGTTAAACTTTTAAACCCCCTTTTTTTTAATAAATCTTCTACTTGATTGTTATTAATTATATATCTTAAAGATCTTCCATCATTTCTATTAATAAAAATTTTTTCCGGAAAATTTTTCAACTTTGAATTTTTTTTACCTATTTCCAAAAATTTAACTCTTAAAAATTCAGAAATCCAATTTGGAATTTTTAGTGAGTCTATGCTTGGATCATTTAAAATAGTGTAAGGATGTGATGTAACAATAATTTCATCTGCATAAAAATGTCTAAAACTTCTACTAGATAATCTTTTTTTTTTAGTTATTTGAAGTAGATCTAACGTTTCTTTTTGAAATTTTTGGTTCAAATCAGGAAATAAATAGTAATCAAAATTAAATCCCTTGTTCTTTATAATATATAACCTTGGTAGCACATCAAACAACCAGTGCCAGTAATTTGCATTTCCTCCTCCACCAGTCAAAAGAGATAAAACTTTACCTTTAATTTTTTTTCTAAATCTTGGCGTCCCTTTTGAGATAACTGAGTTATTAATACAATTTACATTTATATTATTTCTAAGTTGAAATGATGGGCCGTCTACAATTTTTCTATTTTTTATTATTGCAGTATCATGGATTGTATCGGTGTAAAGAGAGCATGCTTTACAAATATATATTTTGTAATCATTTTTCTCTATTGATGTTCTTAAAAAAGTTATATCCTTATTGTCGGTATGTAAAATTTTTTCGCTAATTTCTCCATATAAATATTTAAAAAAATTTTGAATTTTTTTTTTGTAATATTCTGATATTTTATTGTTAAGTTTAGTCATTAAAAATAAAAATTTCTATTAATTTAGTCGATGAATTTATAATTTTGCACGTACCAATTTATCGTTCTATCTAAACCTTCGTGAATATCAATTTTTGGACTAAAGCCTATCTCTTTTTTTGCTTTTTGTATTTTAAGAAATCTTCTTTTTGGACCAACAGGTTTATTCGTTAACCATTTAATTTTACCTTCATATCCAATTTTTGACTTTATTAAATTTGCTAAGACCTTGATTGAAATTTCTTTTCCTGAACCTAAATTTAGAGGTTCAATTTTTTTATATTTTTTTGCAGTTAATATTAATCCTTCAACTATATCATCAATATAACAAAAATCTCTTGTAGCTTTTCCATCACCCCAAACTTCAACAAATTTTTTGTTTTTTATTTTTCCTTCATAAAATTTTTTAATAAGCGATGCTATTACATGTGATGATTTTGGATTAAAATTATCATTAGGACCATAAAGATTTGTCAGAAGTAAAAGGTGGGATTTAAAATTATATTGTTTTAAGTAGCTTAGAGAATGTGTATGAACTATTCTCTTAGCTATTCCATATGATGCATTAATCTCTTCTGGATAGCCATCCCAAATATTTTTTTCCTCAAAAGGTAAAGATGTATTTTTAGGATAAGAAGACACAGTACCAGTTGATATTACTTTTTCGACTTTATTAAGGTAGGAGTGATGAATTGTAAATAAATTCATCAAAGAATTTTCATAAAAAAATTTTCCTGGACTTATTTTATTTATTCCAATGCCCCCGACTGAGGCTGCAAGATGAAAAACAATATTTGGTTTGAAATTTTTAAATAGTCTTTTCACATCTGTTTCAAAAACTAGATCATATTTTTTATGACTTGCTATATATAAATTTTTACAACCAATTAATTTAAGTTTTTTTATTAATGACTGCCCTAAAAAACCTGTGCCTCCAGTAATTAAAATTTTTTTATTTTTAAAATTTTTTTTCATTAATTTTTTTTAAAACTAAACTTTAAATCCTGAATATCGGGATTATTTGGAAAATCTAAATTACTAATTGGATAATCAAAATTTTTTACTGTCTTTCCTTTTAATGATTTGTTTAAAAATGAAACTTCTACATTTATTGGAAAACCATCTTGATTATATTCCCTATAATTATTTGCATGAATATGAGTTATATCAAAATATTCTTGTAATTTCTTTATACTGGAAAAAAAATCAAATTTTTTCATATGTGTATCGTGAAATTCTATAATTAATTGATCAATATTTTTTTTATAGGATAAAATTTTATCGATAATTTCATACTCGGTTCCTTCGATATCAATTTTAAAAGTAATATTATTTTTATCCTTTTCTGATAAATTTTCAAAAATTTTTTTTATAGTAATGTTATTATCTTCATTATTTACTGAATTAATTTTCTTTGAATAAAATTTTACATTTTTTTTATTTGTAAAATAAAAAAAATTAAAATAGTTTTTTAAACACTTTAACAAATCAACCGGAGTTCTCTTAAATTTAATTATTCTTCTTAAATTTTTAAAAATTTCCTTTAAGTAATGAGTATGACTTATAGAAAAATCAAAGATAATTAATTTGTTTTCACTTTTTAAATTTAGAAAATCATTTTCAAAAGAGTATTCCTCAGCCATACCGAAAGATATAAGAAAATTTGATTTTTTTAAAAATTCTTGATTTAAAATATATCCTCCATCCTTTTCAACCCCTAATCTACAAAGATTTGATGTTTTGTTTGGAGTTAAAAAGTCATATTCGCTTGGGAGATTTTTCATATTTAATAAAATTTTAAGTTATTTATTATTATGTTAAAATTATATATCAACTCTTATAAATACTCTATTAATGTTATTTCAATCAAATTAAAGCTACATAAATATTAAAGAACATGAAAATGACTTATTTTAAATGAATATTTAGTTATGCATTTTGTAAAGAAATTTTATCTTAAATTATTCAATAAGAATAAATATCATTTTGAAAAAAATGAGGAAAAAACTAAAAAAAATTTTACTATTTATAAAGAAAGAATTGAGAATAAAATAAAAGATATATTAAATAATATAGATAGATCTAAAGTCCTAAATTTTAAACATTCAGGTCATTGCGGGGATATTGTCTGCAGCTTACCAGTTGTTAAAGAACTCGCAAAAACGCACGAATGTAATTTTTTTATTAACGTTAACAAAAAATTACCTTCACCTTATTTTAAACACCCTTCACAAAAAGTTTATATAGATGAGAGAATGTTTCATCTAATTGAGCCTTTGTTAAAAAAACAAAAGTATATAAAAAAAGTAGCTAAATATAATGGAGAAAAAATTAATATTGATTTAGATTTATTTAGAGATATGCCGATAAATTTAACTTTTAATTCTTGTAGATGGTTTTTCCATGTAACCGGAATTCAAGTGGATCTGTCTGAACCATATGTTGAAGCTGATAAAAACACTGAACTTCAAAATAAAGTCGTGATACACAGAACTTTTAGATATAGAAATAATTTAATTAATTATAAATTTTTACAGAATTATGATGATATATTTTTTATTGGATTAAAAAACGAATATGAAGATTTAAAAAAAGAGGTTAAAAATTTAAATTTTTATGAATGCAAAAATTTTTTAGATATGGCTCAAATAATGAATTCTAGTAAAATGTTTATAGGAAATTCTTCAGTAGGTTTTGATATAGCAGAGGCTTTAAAAATTCCAAGATTGCTTGAGGCTTCACCTGATTTTCCAGTAATGCAAATTTCTGGTAAAAATGGTTTTGATTTTTATTACCAGCCTCATTTTGAAATATTGTTTAATAATCTTTACAGAAAATATACAAATACTTGATAATAAAATTTAAATGAAAAAAAAAGCTTTAATATTTGGTGTAACTGGTCAAGATGGCTCTCATTTAGCAGATTTTCTTCTAAAAAAAGGCTATCAGGTAATAGGTATTAAAAGAAGATCATCTAGTTTTAATACTAAAAGAATAGATCACTTGCTATTTACTGATGAGATAATTAAACCAAAAAATAATTTTAAATTAATGTATGGTGATTTAACTGATAGCAGCAATATTTTAAGAATAATAAAATCTACAAAACCGAATGAAATTTATAATCTTGGAGCTCAATCTCATGTTAGAACTAGCTTTGATGTTCCTGAATTTACAGCAAATGTAGACGCTTTAGGTTCACTTAGAATATTAGAAGCAATAAGAGTTTTAAATTTACAAAATAAAACTAAAT
>MDTD01024187.1_pt1 | contig 17726 bp, 10 predicted proteins | sample 811221 | NCBI WGS metagenome assembly MDTD01 (sample SAMN05326646, study PRJNA326480) | marine metagenome | isolation source: seawater | place: Pacific Ocean: South West | collected 2011 | reverse complement strand
TTTGAGGCAAATCGTGATCAACAGGGCTCAACAAGCTCATCAATAAATTCTGGTGATATGACGAGGTCGGGCGAATCATTAATGGCAAATTCTCTAGCTGGTAAAGCTTCAAATGTTATTGTAAATCCCTCCGCTGGTGATCCAGGGGCTTCCACCTCAATTAAAATTCGAGGTGCAAATACCATTTCTGGTGCCAATCAACCTCTAATTGTTGTTGACGGAATGCCCATTAATAACTCTACGACTTATGGTGGAGGTAATAACATAACTGGGGGCAGAACTGGTGGATCTACTCAGCAATCCAGAATTAACGATATCAATGCAAACGATATTGCATCTGTTGAAGTTTTAAAAGGTGCCTCTGCAGCTGCGTTGTGGGGCTCAAAAGCTGCTAACGGAGTAATAGTTATCAAGACGAAAGATGGTTCTAGTTCTGGAAAAATGAAAATGACGTATAAGCGCACAGAATCATTTGATCAAATCCATGAGCAAATTCCAATGCAGGATACTTATGGTCAGGGTAGAGACGGAAGTTTTAGAGCCGGTATCCATGAATCTTGGGGTGATAAAATTTCAGAGAGAACAGGTGGAGCAGATGTTGTTGATACGAGCCGTCCTTACTTTGTATCTGGAGAAGGTGAAAATAGCTTTACACAATACACAATAGTTGAGAAAAATTCCAAAGATACTTTCGTCCAGGATAATTTCGATGCGGTTTTTCAAACAGGGAGGTTTGCTCAGGATGATTTTCAAGTTTCAGGTGGCGATGCTACCAAAACATACCTATTTAGCTACGGACGGTTAAGGCAAAATGGTATTGTTCGTAATTCTTTTTACGATCGAGATAATTTTAGATTGAATACCAAATTTAAACTCTCTGATAAAATTACTATGACCTCAAAAGCTGGATACACTTATAGTAATGCCAATAGGATCCAGCAAAGCTCAAATACAGCAGGTCTTTTAATAGGTCTTTTGAGAACATCTCCAGACTTTGATAATTCGCATTACAAGGGAACATATGTTAGCGGTGGTGTAGAATACAGAGGCCGCCACAGATCTTACAGAAAATATCTTGGACAAACTCTTAACCCCACATACAATAACCCCCTATGGACAATTAATGAGCAAAAATCTACCACTGGCGTGAATAGGCTCATAATGTCCAATGAAATGAACTATAAATTAAGAGAGGGTACTGATATTGTTGCGAGAGCAGGAATTGATACTTACACAGATAATAGGGATTGGTTTTTCCCAGTTGGATCGGCAGGATCTAGGGTAAATGGTGTATTTGCTCAAGATGTCATAACCAATAAAGAGACGAACTATGACCTTATTGGAAGACATAATCTAAAATTTTCTGATGATCTTTCAATGGTTGCTACTTTGGGATACAATTGGAATGATAGGGGTTATAGTAGAACATCAACAAGAATCGATAGTTTCCTAGTTAATACCTCAAAACAAACGGTTAATGTGAATACCGGAGCACGTTTTTCAACAGCAGATAATGCCAGGATTTTTATAAGATCTACTCGTACATATGGCGTTTTATCAATTGATGCCTTAGATCAAATATTCCTTAACTTATCTGGAGCATTGGAGGATCATTCTTCAATTAGTAAATCGTATTTTTATCCAGCTATGGATGTGGCCGTTCAGCTAACAAATTATGTCCCTGCTCCGTTTTCGTTTTTAAAGGCACGTTTTGCCTTTGGTCAGGTGGGCGTCCGACCCTCAGCGCATCGCTTTCAAACTTTAGCTGAATCAGGATTCTCTTATAGTTCTTATAGCGATCCTTTAAGTATCAGCGACTGGGGCGGAGGCTACCGTCTTGATGATGATCAAGGCAATAAAGATATTAAGCCTGAGGTAAAAACAGAAACAGAGTTTGGATTAGACTTTAGAATGTTTGATGATCGATTTGCGTTTGGCTTTACGAGCTATTATAATAAAATTGTTGATATGTTGATCAGTGTACAAAAGGCTCCCAGTACTGGTGCTGATACTCAGTACGATAATGCCGCTGAAATGGAAAATAAGGGCCTCGAATTAGACGGCTCCTTTAGAGTAAATAACAATCTTGATTTCACGTTTAATTGGTCAACTAATAAAAATAAAGTTTTAAAATTAACAGAAGGTACTCAAATCCTTACTTTGGTAGGAGGATCGGTTAGTTCGGTTGCTGCAGATCCCTCTTTTGATGGGAATACCTATGCTTTAGGTGCATTGTATGGTACCGGATCAGTTAGAGATGACGATGGAAAACTAATTTTAGATGCCAATGGATTTCCTCAAATAACTTCAACTCCAGTTATCTTAGGAGACCCCAACCCTGATTGGAGAGGAACATTCGGATTTAATGGAAAAATGAGCGGTGTTTCTTTTAATGTTTTATTTGAGCATTCACAAGGCGGCGATTATTCTCCCAGAACTCAGTGGGTATTAAGAAGATTTGGTACGACCAAAGAAACCGATAATGAAGTAAAACTCGATGAAGATCTTGTAAACTTTGATGGGAATGTAGTCACTGCAGGAACCACAGTAAGAGGACACATACATGATTTTGGTGGAGGAAAAGTTGTTTTAGATGAAACATGGTACCGTCATGGAATCGGCGGAGGCTTTGGTGATAATCAAGCATATAATTTTTCTATAAAAGATGCAACCTTTACTAAATTGAGGGAGATATCAATCGGCTATGACTTGATCCATCCTGCGATTACTTCAATGGGTCTAAGTTCTGTAACATTTAGATGGACCGGTCGAAATTTGTGGTCAAGCTACAAAGAACTTGTGGGTGTTGATCCAGCTGTAAATCAAAGTGGAGTATCTAGTGGTTTTGGGTTGGATTATTTTACTAATCCAAGCACCAAATCTTATTTATTCTCATTAACGGCTAACTTTTAAAGGAGGGTATGATGATTATGTTAAAAGAAAAAGGATTAAAAACTATGACTAGACTTCTAAAAATTTCAGCATTAACAATTTCATTTGTTCTTATTTCTTGTGAAATTCCTGAAAATTTAAATGATAACCCTAACGATTTAACGGTATCAGATGTTGATGCTAATTTATTCTTAAACGGTGCTCAATTAGCAAACAACATAGTTCAGGTAAGTCACTTAAATAGAATTTCAGGCATGTTCTCTGGGCAACTGGTGGGTTATGCCTCGTTGTACTCTAATATTTATGGCTATTCTTTATCCACTGTTGAAACAAATGGCGAATGGAACCGTGCGTATATAGGTGTTGTGGCTAATACCAGACATATAATCGAAAGTGCGCCGAACGACAAGCTTCTTGTTGGAATAGCAATGATATTAGAAGCTCATGCGATAAGCACTCTAGCTATTTTAACTGGCGATATTCCTTACTCAGAGATGCTAACATTGAACGATTCTCCTAAATTTGATAATCAGAAAGATGTATTGACAGAATGCCTAACACTTCTTTCAGGAGGAATTGATGAACTCACTCAGGCAAACAGTAGAAATGAGCCGTTTGACCTTTATTTTAATGGTGATAAAGATAAGTGGGTCTCTGCGGCATACACATTGAAAGCAAGAATCAATCTCGTTATGAAAGATTATGCTGCAGCTCTTTCTGCTGCAGGCATGGGTATTTCTTCCTCAAGCGCAGATATGATGTATAATCCAAGATCAGCTCAAAATGGGCAAGCAAATTTGTTTTGGGAGATTTTAAATGGCTCAAGATCAGGTGATCTAGGAAATGCTAAGCAAGGTCAAACAAGTTTTTTGATAGACTTATTAGATCCTTCACATTCCAACTATCGTGGTAATGCGAAAACAAATGAAGAGGCAAGGCATGGTTATTATTCTATTGACGAAACATCTGCATCTGGTAACACGGGAGTTGTAATGGGTACAGAACCACAGCCTATGGTTACCTATACAGAAAATCAGCTAATCAAAGCTGAAGCTTCAGCGAGAACAACTGGTTTTTCATCAGGTCTTAGTGCATTAAATAGCTATAGGGCATGGCTTGCAAGCGGAGGAAGATTGAATGCGAACCACAACGATGCAACTAAATATAAATACGATGCATACCTTGAAGCTGATTTTGTAAGTGGTGGAATGGAAAATTCTGATGGATTAACAAAAGAACAAGCATTGTTGAAAGAAATTATTGAAGAGCGCTACGTTTCTGGTTTTGGTACTTATATGCCCTTTAACGATCATCGTAGATTACGTGGTGCTGGAGAAACCAATCTAATACCACCTTTCCCTCTCAATAACACAACCACTACAACGCACGTTGAAAGATTGCCTTGGGCGGAAGATGAGATTATTTCAAACTCAAGTGTAGATGAAGATCCAGGCTTGTTTGAAAAAACTGCTGTAAATAGATAGCAAATAATATTTGTTAATTATTGATAAAAAGCCTCCACTTTTTAGTGGGGGCTTTTTACTTTCTTTAATATCTTATAAATAATTTTATATATAATGTCCAATTTACCATTCATAAAAAAATTAATTATAATATCCGTTTGGATACTAATAAGCTACGTATTTAGTTCAAATATCGTAGAAGTTAAGTCAACAAAAGATGGTTTGTTTATCTTAATGGTTTGTGCAGGATTGTGGATGTCAGAGATCATTCCGCTTCCAGTAACTGCGTTACTTGTTCCCGTGTTCGCGTACATTTTTAAAATATTATCGCCTGTTGAAGCTATGGCTCCATTTTCAAATACGATCATTTTCTTATTTATGGGTGGATTCACCTTAGCCGCACTATTGAACAAGCACGGTATTGATTTGTGGCTAGCTGAGCGAGTTATTAGACTTGCTCAAGGTAGTTTGTGGCTGTCAGTTGTAGGGTTTTATGCTATTACGAGTATATTATCAATGTTTATAAGCAACACTGCAACCACAGCGATGATGGTACCTATAGCTGTGTCCTTAATTGATAAAAAGTTTCCTCGAATGAGGACCATGTTAATATTGGGAACTGCCTATGCTGCAAATATAGGAGGTAACGGTACCGTTGTTGGCTCTCCGCCAAATGGAATCGCTGCCGCCGCATTAAATTTAAGTTTTATTGATTGGTTTAAGATAGGTTTTCCTACAATGTTGTTAATGTTTCCTTTAGTAGTGATTGCTCTTTGGTATGTGATTAAACCGGAAAGCGATGCCTATGTTAATCGTTTAAATAGTGATAATTTTATCTGGACGCCTCTTGCAAAAGGTACAATTGTGCTCTTTTTATTCACTGTAACGTGTTGGATATTATCTAGTCAACTTTCTAGTTATTTTGGCTTGAAGAAATTTGACCACATGATTGCAATTTTGATTACAGCTCTAGCTCCAGCCTTTGGATTATTAACTTGGAAAGAATTAGAGCAAAAAATAGGTTGGGGCATCCTGATAATTTTTGGGGGAGGCCTCTGCCTGTCAACCGTTTTGGCTACTACCGGCACAACAGCATGGATAGCATCATCAATTTTCAATGCATTTAGTTCCGCACCATTGTGGGTAATACTGATGACATCTATAGCTATGATGGTGTTTTTAACAGAAATATCTTCCAATACTGGTTCTGCGGCAATACTGGTTCCAGTGATGTTTGCTCTATCAGATCAATTTAGCCCCGCATTTGCATATGCAATGGTTTTTGGTATTGGTCTTGCAGCAAATTGTGCATTTATGTTACCGATAGCAACTCCTCCAAATGCATTAGTTTATGGAACAGGCTATATTGAGCAGAAACAAATGCTTAAAACTGGAATGATACTCAATATTTTTTCAATAGGCGTTGTATTTCTTTTAGTATCATTTCTTGTATGAATTCATCATTTATCTTTCATAAATCAGTATTTCTATGCTACATGTTCATGGCTTTACTGATTCTAAGCTGCGAAGAGACGAAAAATGTTGAGGAGGCGCCTACTCCTACTCCACCAATTGTAATAGAGCCTGAAGTGTTTCCTGGTCTTGGCTATGATGGTCCATATGAGGTGGGGTTGGTGTATTACGGTCGTGAAAGTTACATCGAATACCATCCTGGAGATTTACCCATAATTTTATCAGCTCCTCATGGCGGCCGTTTAACTCCAGATGAGATTCCAGACAGAACGTATGGAACGACTGTAACCGATGATAATACCTACGAACTGACAAAAGTTATCATGGATACAATGAAAGTTCGTTTTGGAGGAATGCCCCATGTAATTCTTTGCAGGCTAAAACGAACCAAGCTGGACGCGAATCGTGATAGCGTAGAGGCCGCCCAGGGTAATAGATTCGCCCTTCGTGCTTGGCAAGAATACCATCACTATATAAATACAGCAAAAAATAAAATTGAAGCAGACCATTATAGTGGACTTTTTTTTGATATGCATGGCCACGGTGTAAATCCAGATGGATTTTATGACCTCAGAACATGGCTTGGGTACCTAGTACCCGGCGATATCTTAGATCAGAGTGATAGCGCCCTTAATACTATTGAAAACGCCAGAAAAACAAGTATTCGGGCCTTGGTTGATACTTCAAGATTTGACTTTATACAAGTATTGAGAGGTAAAAATAGTTTTGGCGCTATTTTAGATAGCCTAAACTATAAATCTATTCCCAGCGTCAATGATCCAGGACCGCAAGGATCACGTTATTTCTCAGGTGGATACAATACAGCTAGACATGGTTCTAGGAGTAGTGGTATGATAAGTGCGATTCAGATCGAAGCCCCTAAACCGGGTATTCGTCAAAACGTTACAACTTGGTCGCAATTTGCAAAATCATTCACAATAACTGTAGACGAATTTTTCTATCGCCATTTGAATAGAAGAATCAAGCCTTAGTTATTTAGATCATTGAAGAATAACTCTGCAGCTTGTGGTGCCATTCCACCTGAGGAATGACCGACGTTTTCAACTGTTAAATACAACCAGTTAAGATCGATACCAATATTGGAGGCTTCTTGTGAGGCAGAATTATAATAGAAATTTGCTCTTTCAACTCTGTTGGATCCTTGCCTATTGGCTTCAACAGTTGTTCGCAAGTCTGGGTCATAAGGGTTTGTATCGTTTTCACCAATCATCACAATCATCGGCAATTGCAGTTTTTCAGTCAAATTATTTTTATCAAATGGAGAGTTATTAAGACCATAGGGAAATTTTTCAGTATAATTCGGAATAGTATACCAACCGCTTCCAGCAGAAATAATCAATTTTGCACGTTCAGGTTTTGTAAAAAAAGCATATCTATGAACGAACTGTCCTCCACCAGAAAACCCGTAAATACCATATGTATCATGCGTTGTAACATTGTTTTCTTTTAAAAATGAGAAAATCTCTTCAATTAGATTATAAGTCCATGTAGTCGAATCTCTAAATTGTCCATTGGATTCAACCATCATCCCATTTTGGTAGTTCCAACTTGTTGGAAAGTCAGCTTCATTAAATTCTGGACAAATAATAGTGAATTTATAAAGGTCAGCAGATTCGCTCCAATCTCCACAGTTTGATATAACGCTTCGACTGTGTCCATGCATTACAAAAATCACAGGAAGGTTGGTCGCACCCTCAACTGGAAGATAGGTGTATACGTTAATAGGTTTATCCGCTAACGGGGGGTAATTATCAAATACGAATTTTCCATTTCTAAACTTTAAAAAAGTATCTTCTTGAGGATCTTCTGTAACGCTATCTCCCGATGATTTCTCTTCGCAACTAGAAATAAATAAAAGCGATGAAAGAAGAATATATTTATAATATTTCATGTGAAAGAGTGCTCTGAATCCGTTAATTTGTGAATGAAAAGTTAATGTAAAATTATTTAGGGTAACAAAACAAAACACTAGCATATGAATAATTCAAAAAAACGTTTTGTCGTACTTTGCCATGATGCGTTTAACTACATAAAAAATAAAACAGGAAATATGCTCATTCGCTATCGACCAGATGAGGTAGTAGCAGTAATCGATAGAGAAAAAGTAGGCAATAGCTGTGAAAAGGAAATCGGTGTAGGGGGAGATACCCCAATATTAGCTAATTTTAATGCTGCGCTTCCTTATAAACCCGATACACTTGTAATAGGAAATGCAACACAAGGAGGGTTTATAACGGAAGAATACCGAGATGAAATAGCAAATGCTATAAATGCTGGATGCGACGTAATTAGCGGTATGCATCAATTCTTAAATGATGACGATGATTTAAGAAGTAGGGCGGAAGAGCGTGGAGTAAAGCTCATTGATCTTCGAAGGCCTCCCAGTCCCCCTCATTTTCCGACGGGGTCCTGGCAAAATAGAAAAATACCTGTAATGTTGATTGTTGGTACTGACTGCGATACGGGAAAAATGACCACAGCCTGGGAGCTTTCAAAACGCTTAAAGGATCGCGGAAGGAGAGTGGAGTTTATTGGCACGGGTCAAACAGGTATTTTGCTTAGCGGATCTGGAGTACCCATTGATGCCGTTAAAGCAGACTTTATGGCTGGAGAAATTGAATATTTGATTGACAACGTGCCGAATGATACAGAGCTTATTATTGTAGAGGGACAGGGAGCTTTGACCAACCAATTCTATGCTGGTGTAACTTTGGGATTAATGCATGGTGCGATGCCAGACTACATGCTTATGACACATGATCCAACAAGAGACCTAGACGTTACAGATTTCCCAATGACAACAATGAAACATGTTATGGATCTACATCTCGATCTAATGAAGTCTTTTAAGCAATCAAGGTTTGTTGGTATCAATCTATTGACATTCGCTTTTGATAACCAGAAAGCCTTAAAGATAATTGAAGATTCTCGGAAAGAATTTAATATGGAAACTACGGATTTGATTAGGTTTGGGGATAAAGGTTTGATTGATGCGATTGAGGGAGTGTTGTGAGAAAATCGAAATTATTGTTATTTATATTTCTTATCATATCATGCCAGAATAGAGGTGTATACGAAGAGTCAAAAAATAAAATAGATAGCTCTAGCAGGGGAGTAGTATCCACTGCACACCCACTAGCAACAAAGGCTGCTGTAAAAATATTATCTGCTGGAGGAAATGCTATGGATGCAGCTGTTGCTGCAGCATTTACTCTTTCAGTAGTTGAGCCTACAATGAATGGTTTAGGCGGAAGAACTCAAATATTAATATATAACCCTACTTCAGGATATCATGGAATAGATGCTACTACTGCGGCGCCCAGTGACTACGATTATGATAATGCGCCTAAGAAAAAATACGGATATCCAAGTATTGGTATTCCAGGAACAGTAAAGGGTTTGGTAAAAGGAATTGAGCAATTTGGCTCATTAGCTATTTCTGATGTCATGGTGGATGCAATTGCGCATGCCGAAAAAGGACATTATCTGATAGAAGGTGAGGCAAGGCGGATGAAAAATGTAAACGAACAGCTGAATGAATTTACTGGAACTAGATATTATTTTACGAATACTGACGGTACTCCATTAAAATCTGGTAAATTATTTATTCAAAAGGATTTATCAAAAGTACTTAAAGCTATATCTAATGAAGGTTCTAGCGTTTTTTATACGGGTTGGATCGCTGAAAAAATGGTTACCGATAATATAAAAAATGGCGGTGTCTTATCGATGAAGGCCTTAGCCTCCTATGAAGCAAAAGAATCCCATATCGTGTCAGGAAACTATCGCAGTTATAGATTAAATGCACTATGGATACCTGCATTTGGAGCTATTACAATTGAGGCGCTTCAAATTTTAGAACAGCTCGATAATAATCTTACAGATAAAATTGATTGGGCCGAAGCAATTTACAACGCCATCAATGCGGCTTATCTTGACCGCAGGGTACAATTTACCTTGGATGACGCCAAAAGACTTACCTCTAAAGAGTGGGCAAATAAACGTGCTAACGATATTAAAAATAATCAAATATCTTCATATTTAACCACCCTTCCTGAATCCTACACTGCGCTGCACGGACATACGACCCATTTAACGGTTGCTGATAGAAACGGAATGGTTGTTTCTCTAACTCAGACCATTGGGACTACGATGGGATCAAAAGTTGCAACTCCGGGCTTAGGATTCATGTACGCTCAAACACTGGGTGGTTACCTTGGAGAGGTAAAACCTGGCGATAGAGCACCATCGCATATATCACCTATAATTGTTTCTCGCGATGGAAAGCCTTTCTTAGCATTAGGTGCAGCAGGAGGTTCCCGTATTCCTTCTTCAATTGTTTCCGTAATTAGCAGGGTAATCGATCAAAATCTTTCTCTTGCTGATGCCATGTCTAAGCCGCGCGTTCATCCTGCAAACAATAAAATAGAAATTGAAGTAGTCCATGAAAATGAAAATCAATACGACAAAAATTTTGATTATTCTTTGAGCGATACACTGTTTTTTTCCCAAAAAGGACACTCAGCAAAACTTCGGCATGGAAAAGGCAATTTTGGAAGGGTGTATGCACTCATGCGCGAGGGAAATGAATGGGTTGCAGTCTCAGATCCAGATTGGCAAGGAAGTAGTGGTGCTGTGAAGTAGCTATGGATTTTCATTTTGAAACGTATCGAATTGAATGCACACACCCCTTTGGAATTTCACGCAGTTCACACTCGTATTACGATATTGTCTTTATTTATCTTGAATTTGATGGTTTAGTAGGAAGGGGTGAGGCGGCACCTTCAAACCGCTATAACGAGTCAACTGAACGCATACTTCAAGTTTTACATAATGGAATTGTTGTGCCAGATAATATTCATGATATTGATAGTTTTTGCACACAACTATCTAGTCAATGCGAAAATATAAAAGCACTTGAAGCGGCATTTTCTATGGCTGCTCTCGATCTGTGGTGTCAAATAAACAAAAAACCTCTTTACGCGTATTTTAATGCTGATCCCGATCAAACACCTCAAACATCGTTTACAATATCTATTGGCGATATGGATCTTTTGCCTCAAAAAATTAAGGAAGCGGATCCTTATAATATTTTAAAGGTAAAGCTCGGTACAAATTTAATTAAGGATAAGTCTATTATTGAGCATATTCGCCGTGAAACAAACAAAACTATTCGCATTGATGCTAATGAAGGCTGGGATCTAGAAACAGGCATTTCAATGTCATATTGGCTCGCTGATAACAATGTTGAGTTTATTGAGCAGCCCTTTAAATCTTCAAATCTATCAGATACTGCTAAACTAAAAAATAAATCACCTCTTCCTATAATTGCGGATGAAAATAGCCTGAATGCATCAGATATACCTCGCATAGAAAATGTTTTTGATGGAATTAATATCAAATTAATGAAGTGTGGCAGTTTGTTTGAAGCAGTAAAAATGGTAAATATGGCTCGAGAAAGAGGTATGAAGATAATGCTTGGCTGTATGATTGAGTCCTCAGTTGCTATAACAGCTGCGGCGCACCTTTCACCACTCGTTGATTATGCGGATTTAGATGGAAATTTGCTAATAAATAATGATCCATACGCTGGAGTGACTATTCACAATGGGAAGTTAATTTTACCTCGTGAAAATGGTTGCGGAATACAGCTAAATGACGCTAATAAAAAGTTGAGATAGTTAAAAACTACCTACTGGATATTTTGCTTTTGATATCATCAAATTTTGAATTTGACAATGTATCATAATTTTTATTGGGCAAGTTTTCTATCAATCGTTTGGCTTGCTTGAATCTGTCATCGGTAGCAGGATGTGTGCTAAAAAATCCCGCCGAATTTCCTCCATCCTTTTTTGATAATTTTTTAAAAAAAGATTGGGATCCAATAGGGTCAAAACCTGCATCATGCATTTGCTGTATTCCTAACCTATCTGCTTCTAATTCATCTCCTCTGCTGTAGTTCATTAAAACACCAGTACTTGCTAAATCAGCAATCAGTAGAGCATTTTCTGTTGTTTCTTGTCCAAAAAGAATTAATCCTAAAATATTTCCAACTTGAAGAACACCGTTTATTGCCCGAGTTTTGCTTAGTCTTTTCATGCTATGCTCACCAACAACGTGCGCTATTTCATGCCCGATTACTGAAGCGAGCTCTGCTTCTGTATCAGCAAAAAGAATCAAGCCTGTATTGATATAGCAAAATCCTCCGGGCAATGCAAAAGCATTAACTGAAAGATCATCGACAACTTTAAACTCAAATGGTATGGATTTTCTTTTTGAAACGCGAACCATCCTTTGTCCAATTTCATTGATATAATTTACGATCTCAGGATCATCAATCAGTGAAAGCTGCTTTTCATATTGTTGAGAAATTTTGTAGCCAATTTCCATCTCTTCTTGAGTGGTATATAGATTAAAGCTGGTAATATTTTGATTAATCTGCGAACAATTAGTATGCAAAAGCATAATAATTATAATGCGTACTAACGTGGCTAATTTTCTTGATATTCTATATTTCATTATATACAGCTTAAAATTACCATGAGTATTAAAAACTTTAAACTTCTTTTGATTATTTTATTGTCGTTTCTTGATAAAGTATCTAAAAATTTATATTTTTTAAAAAATAATGATATACTATGATTTATATTATTTTAAGTAATTTCTTTTCAGTTATTCGCGCCAAAAAAATGTTTTATAAGCTTAAATATAGATTCATTTTGTTGCTTTTGCCGTCGGTATTACTATCACACAACAAAATGCACCCTGAAGATCCAAAAAATCGACCACATCATACTCTAGGATATGGATTACTGGGAACTGTGGTAATTGATGGAGATCACATTTTTGTTGGTCAATCAAGCTCTACCTTAAATAACGGATCAATTTATATTTACGATCTTTCTCAAAATGGCGATCTTTTAAAAGAGGAAATTTTCCCAAATATTTCTGGAACAGTTGAATACGACTTTGGCCATTCTATATCTGTTGATAGCGATTTTATGGTTGTAGGTGCTCCGAGCAAGGCAGGCAGTGGAATAGGTCGCGCTTTCATTTATCAAAAAACAGATAAAAATAATTGGGCAATTGTTAAGGAAATCATTCCTAACGCAAAGGACTGGACAACTGATTTTGGTTCATCGGTAGCAATTGATGGCAATAACATTCTTATCGGTGATCGGTTTGCCCAGAGTGAAAACGGAATGGTATATGCTATGCGTTATAATAGAAATACCAATCAATGGAGCAAAATTAGTTCTATTTCTTCCAGTAATATTGTTTCACATGGAATGTTTGGTCATTCTCTAGATATTAACGGTAACCGCGCAATAATTGGATCAAAAGATGGGAATATTGCGATTGATTATTTGTTTGACGAAACTTCTTTAAACTGGGTCGAAAATCATACTTTTTCTCCATTAAAACTGCAAAGAGATGGAAGATTTGGTTACTCCGTTTCTTTACTAGAGGATAAGGTTTTTATAGGTTATCCTGGATACAATCAAAAGGGAGAGGTCCATGTATATAGTCTTGATGAAAACACTTGGAAAAATGATCAGATTATCAAAGTGGATTCTACTCCTGAAAAATCTTACTTCGGTGCATCTATTGATGCAAAAGGTAGTAGTTTGGCCATTGGCAATTTTAATGGTGAAAATGTTAATATATTTAAATTTGAAAATGGAGCATATATTAACTCGCAGATAATAGCTCCACAAAATCTTCCAGATTCTAAATTTGGAAGAACTCTTTTTCTTAGTGATAATAGATTAGTTGTTGGTGCAACATATGGTCAATTAGCTTATGTTTTTGACAAAGCTGATAATCATAATTGGTCAATAAAAGAAATCTTGTCTAGCTCACGAAGAAGCAAAAGTATAATCAATAACTATTCTCCTTGTTCCTTGGGAAATATAAATAATTATTACAAAGATGGTGGATTTGCCAATGGCGAATATCCTTGTTCTGGAATCGATTTATACGCATTTGTTAGCGCTGAAGACTTGGGAGGAAGAGAGTTGAATGATATATGGGGGTGGACTGATCCTCAAACAGGAAAAGAAATTGCCCTGGTTGGTCTTTTAAATGGAGTATCTTTTGTGGACGTTTCAAATCCGTCATCTCCCAAAGTATTAGGTATGCTGCCTACAGAAACGCGAAGCTCTATATGGAGGGATGTAAAGGTGTTTAAAGATCATGCTTTTATTGTAGCAGATGCCCCATCAGGACCTCCCTATAATAATGGCATTCAAATATTTAATCTAACTCAATTAAGAGGTGTTACTTCATTTACGACTTTTCAGAAAACCGCGTATTATGATAAAGTGGGAGATGTTCACAATATTGCAATCAACGAGGAAACCGGTTTCGCGTATGCCCTTGGTATTGGATCAGCTCCAGCTCCAGAGTACAGATGCGGTGCTCATATAATTGATATTAATGATCCGGTAAACCCTAAATATTCTGGCTGTCTTGGCGATGAAACAACAGGGAGATATAGCGATGGATATGTTCACGATGGCCAGTTTATTATCTATAAAGGCCCTGACACTGAATATTACGGTAAAGAAATTGCATTAACAGCTAACGAAACTGCACTTGGAATAGCTGATGTTTCTGATAAATCCAATCTCAAAATAATTTCAAAATACGAATCCAATAATTTTAGGTATATTCACCAAGGCTGGATATCGGATGATCATAGATACTTTTATACAAATGATGAATTAAATGAAGCCTACCGAGTTGATTATTACCAAACGACTCTAGTTTTTGATATATCTGATTTAGATGAACCAATCTTAGCCAATACATTTACATCAGATTTGAGAACGATTGATCATAATAATTATGTTATTGATACATTGTTATATCAAGCAAACTATTCATCGGGGCTGAGAGTTTTAAGTATTGCTGACCCAATTAATCCAAAAGAGATTGCTTATTTTGACACGTACCCAGCTGGTGACAAATTGGATTACATAGGCAGTTGGGGAAATTATCCCTTCTTTAAAAGCAAAACCATTGTTGTGAGTTCTATTGAGGAGGGTTTATACGTATTGAAAATCAATGAAGGTGAAGATTTATCAATTGAAAAAGATGATATAAGTCCTAAAGGATTTAAGTTAGAAAAAAATTATCCAAATCCTTTCAATCCTCATACAAAAATAAACTATTCTCTATCAGAAAGCAGTCAAATATCCCTAATTGTCTATAATAATCTTGGTCAAATTGTAAAAATATTAGATAATGGATTTAAGCAAAAAGGGTCGCATAGCGTTACTTTTGATGGCTCAGGATTGGCTAGTGGTACCTATTTTTACCAACTCTCATCAAAAGATTATATCAAAACTGAAAAAATGTCATTATTAAAGTAAAATATTTTATAGGTAGTTATTCAAAATGAGCCACTAATTTTAAAATTTGCATTTCTTAATCCTAAAAGGAGTATATATATCATGTTTTTAAGAAAATTATCATCCTCACTAGTAGCACTTTTTCTTTCTTTTTCATCTTTATTTTCTCAGGATTTTTATGGGCCAAAAACATTTATAGACATACTAAAATCTAATTTTCCTTTGAAAAACAAGCCAGAACCTATTTCTTCCATTCAAAACCTGGAACACGTCATCTTTTTTGACCAGTCTATGTCAAATTATATATCTATTGGGGATAACAACTCTTTGAAGATAGAGTCCGCTCAAGCAACGATTGCTAATGGATCAATTAAATTGGGAAGCGGTACTTACTCTGATGTAATGCGTGGAATATTTCAAATATTAGATAGGAATACATCTGTTTTATCTACAGAACAACTGACCGGAGAATATGTTATTCATCCTGAGCTAATGTCATACTATGCTATAGATGCAGATGCTGCAACAGGAGCTAGCAGCGCATCTACAATTCTAGTTCGAGATAAGAGTAGCTATTATTTAAGCTCAAAGAATACCAAATCTCATCTTGTTTTCAAATTTTCAGGAACCTCAGCAGCTGTAAAAATTCAGGCCATGTCACGATACGATTATAACAGCACTGTAGAAAATTATCCTTATGAAAAAAATGCATCTTGGTCTTCATCCCAATACCTTAAAATGGATACAAATGGCGTAACCCTTGTTTCTAATTCAAGTGAAGCAACTAGCTTTATCATGGCAGACGCTAATGACTTGATACAGATTTCATTTACCGATAAATCTGATTTTAATCCACACAGTACCTCATGGCAAACCAATTCATTCGCGGATTGGCCTGCAAAACCTGCACCATGGGCATATCTTGATAGTCAATTAAAATCCAGTACTTTTTACGATGCAGTTGATGAATACTATGATGCTCAACTGGGCGATTCCGAGAGTTCTCACATTGCAGCTGATTCCGCATTACAAAAAATTATTTCGACGCTTTCTAGAAAAAACGAATCTTTACGATATTCTAAAAACGCTTATTTAACCTTTAGAAAATCTCTTCTTAGCAACAGGTTTGGTGCTGTGGATATGTACAATTCTGTAATGGGCGAGAAAACCGTTGAAAACGTGTATTTTACCAACGCAGCTGATGATAATGGTAGTTTTCACCCCTTCATGGTTATTGCCACACATAACGCGCACTCTGGCCCTCAACATTTAATCAATGTTCCAAGACCGCCGGGCGATGGTCAATCTGCCGGAGGATATGAAAATCAAAAAATTACTCGCAATGCGGTTATTGAAGCAAAGCTTGTTAAAATTCCTCTTAAAGACTATGGCCTGATAAACAAGGTTACTGATAACGATTTGAGCCCATATGGAAGTCTGGCTATTGATGCCAATGTTCCCGAGGCAGAATGGAACGTTGACAACCATACCAGTTTAGCTTCTTTGGGAATTGCTGCAGATGGTGTAGTGATTTACCCAGTTACAAATAATACTCTAGTTTATTCTATAACTGCAGGGGAGGTTACAACAACAGGTTCTCATGTTGGAAGAGGAATGGGTTTTCACTACCACGCTGATGGACATAGTTTAACTGGCAATGGAATAAATTTGTATAATCTGGATGATTATAATGGAAGTTCGCATCCACCCTTGATTGGTTTTATTTTTGATGGAGTTGCCTTATATGGAAAGCATGAATCAGGGTATAGTAATCATGAAGGGTATTCTAATAATTTAGATGAATATGGTGGACATAGTCATGGAGATTATTCTTATCATTATCATGCCTTCCAAAAGGATACAACTTCTAAAGGCAAAAATAGTTCAGTTGATTATACCGCCCACATTCTATTTAGAGCAGCTTTTAAAGGTGATATAAACCAGGTGCCTGGTTTATTTGACTTGAACAGCAGTCAATTTAAAAATAATGACTTAAAAAGATATGTTGGAGCAAAGGGCACAGTAGTTGAAGATACTTCAAGCTCAGGCCCATTAAGTATTGCGGGCCAGATCTTTAATCTTGTTCCCCATGAACATACTTTGCAAGATAATTATCCAAATCCATTTAACCCATCAACCTCAATAACTTTTGGCTTATCAGAAAACACACCATCAAAAATAGTTATCTATAACTTAATAGGTCAAAAAGTAAAATCATTCAATTTTCAAAACCTTAATGCTGGATATCACACAGTAAGTTGGAACGCGACAAATATTACAGGCGACCCAGTTTCTGCCGGTGTCTATTTTTATCAATTGCAAACTAAAAGTCAGATAAAGACTAAGAAGATGATACTATTAAAATGAGTTTAAAATTTTTTAATAGATAGTTTTTTAAAAATTCTATTTAAATTTTGTAAGTATTTATGAAAATAATTTATCGGAGGGGTGGCAGAGCCTGGCTGATTGCACTGGTCTTGAAAACCAGCAACGTGTTAAAGCGTTCGGGGGTTCGAATCCC
>MDTD01158898.1_pt1 | contig 17731 bp, 18 predicted proteins | sample 811221 | NCBI WGS metagenome assembly MDTD01 (sample SAMN05326646, study PRJNA326480) | marine metagenome | isolation source: seawater | place: Pacific Ocean: South West | collected 2011 | reverse complement strand
TTTAGAGTTTTGAGTAACTTTATTTCTCATCATCTGTATTCCAGCTAAATCAGTTCCAGGATTTGCTTTGTAGAAACCTGAGCTCTTTGTTTTTTTAGCGGCAGCTGTTGTAACACCTAGGTAACCAGTGTCTTGATGCCACTTAGCTTGAATGTCAGTTCTTGATAAAAAGGCTAAAAATGCAGCTGTTCCTTTATTTTCTTCCTTTGATTTTCCAGAAAGTGCCCATAAAGAAGAACCACCAATTATTGTGTTCTGAGGAGCTTCTGTTCCACCATAGTAAGGTAAATGTCTGATACCAAATTCAAACTTTGCAGCTTTTTTAATTCCAGCATAACCCGCAGACGACTCTGTCATTAACATGCACTCACCTGCTCTAAAATTTTTACCTGCTTCATTTCTTCTTCCCATGTAAGTAAATTTACCTTCCTGAGCCCATTTACCTAAAGTTTGGATATGTTTGATATGTACTGGACTGTTAAAAGATAATTCAGTATCTAAACCACCAAAACCATTAGATTTGGTTGCAAATGGTATGTTGTGATAAGCTGAAAAATTCTCAAGGTGAACCCAACTGTGCCAACAAGTGCAAAAAGGCATATCAATTCCTTTTGCTTTTGCAGCATCAAGTGCGTTGCCTACTCTTTTCCATGTACTTAAATCCATTTCGGGATCTAAACCTGCTTTTTTCATCAAATCTTTATTAACCCAGAGAACTGGTGTTGATGAATTGTATGGCATAGATAACATTTTGCCATCTGTCGTAGTGTAGTATCCACTAACTGCAGACACAAATCCTTTTGGATTAAATTTTTGACCAGCATCTTTCATAAGTTGGTACATAGGAACATAAGCTCCTTTAGCAGCCATTAGACTTGCTGTACCTACTTCAAATACCATAAGTATATTTGGATGTTGTCCAGCTCTAAATGCTGCAATACCAGCATTTAAGGTTTCTGAGTAGTTACCTTTTCTTGTATGAACAACAGTGTATTTGTTTTGGCTAGCGTTGAACTTGTTTACTTGCTCGTCAAGTAATTCACCAAGTCTTCCACCAAAAGCATGCCACCATTGTATTTCTACTTTTGCTTGAACCGCAGTTCCTGCGAACATCACAAAGAGAGCGATTGAGCAAATTATTGCTTTTAATTGTTTCATTAAAATTATCCCCCGTTTTTGTTTATTTAAAAAAAAGCTAACATAAAAATTAAACAATTAGGAGTCTGTAAAAATAATTAATTTCTACCTAGGGTTTTATTTTACTTTTCCAAAAAGGTTTAAAAGCAACACTCCTAGAACAATTAGCATAAGACCTAATACTCCGTATAAGTTAGGGACTTGATTATATCTGATGATACCAAATAAAGTTACCACGGTTATAGTTAAGGCGCCATAAGTTGCATAAGTGTATCCAACGGGAATAACAGACATTGCTCTTGATAAGCAAAAAATACATAAAACGATGGCTAATACACAAAAAATTGTTGGACTTAATTTTGTAAAACCTTCAGTGATCTTCAAATAACTATTAGATAAAATGCCTAGAATTATAGCAAAAAATAAATAAATGTAACCTGCAAATAAACTAATGTCTTTCATTTTGATTTAGCGAATTGGCCTCCATCTCTAAAACGCCATAACCATTTTTCCATTTCTAACTCTACGTCACTAGGATTAATATTTAAATCCTTAAGCGTAAGCTCTTTATTTGTAACAACGTTATCTGGTTCCATTAAAATTTCACATTGGTCTCTAGTCAAAATCGGAGGAATGGGTAATAAGCTTAAAATTGAACTTTGAATTTTTGCAATTGACATAGGCATTTCAATTATAAATCTTTTTTTATTAATTGTCCTTAAAATAGATTTTACCATATCACCAAAACTAATTATTTTTGGTCCACCAATTTCGTAAATTTTACGTTCATTGTTTTTAATTTTTATTATTTTCATTATTGCTTGCGCTAAATCTTGTACTAGAACTGGTTGAAAATTATAGGCTGGATTTACAAGGGGTATGATTGGAAAAATACTAAGTTTTGAAAAAAGATTTGTAAAATTATCCTCTGGACCACATACTACACTGGGTCTAACAATAATTGTATTCTTAAAATTTGTTAAAGCTTTTTTTTCACCTTCGAATTTAGTTTTTTGATAAACAGATTTTGAATTTTCATTAGCCCCTATAGCGCTTACATGAATAAATTTTTTTACATTGTGTTTTTCACATAATTTTGAAATAAAATCTGGAATTTTAGAATGAATACTAGAAAATTTTTGTTTTCGATTTTCAAAAAGAATACCAATTAAATTGATAACTACATCAGAATTTTGAATTGCGTTTTCAATATTTGAATAATTTTTTGAATTAAACTCAATCAATTCAATAGATCCTGAAGTAGTTTGAGTTTTAAGGTATCCTTTGAGATATGGGTTTCTAGTTGTGATGAAACATCTATAATTGTTTTTAGCCAAATTTCGGACAAGATATCTGCCTATAAATCCCCCACCACCAAGGATTGTTGCTATTGGGTAATTATTCATGGTAGTAGAATAGGTATATGAAAATACGTAAATTTCAAGGAGACATATCAAAAGAAATAGCATCATCTTTTTCTGGAAGTATAGCAATTGATACTGAAGCTACTGGACTTAAAATACCTGAAAGGGACAAGCTAAGTCTGATTCAAATTTGTAATGAAATTGGGGAGGTTTTTATTATTCAACCTGATAGAAAAAGTTATTTAGCTCCAAATTTAGTATCAGTTTTTGAAAATGAAAAAATTTTAAAAATTGGCCATTTTTTGCGTTTTGACAAAAATGCTATCGAATATTTTTTAAAATGCAAAATTAAAAATATTTTTGACACAAAAATTGCATCGAAGTGTGTTCGAACTTATACAGATCAACATGGATTAAAAAATTTAGTATTTGAATTTTGTAATAAAAATTTAGATAAAAGACAAGGTAGCAGTGATTGGAATAAGAATATAAATGAAATGACCGATAAACAATTAGAATACGCAGCTAATGATGTAATTTATTTACACAGAATAAAAAATGAGCTTGAAAAAATGTTAGTTAGAGAAAAAAGATTTGATTTATTTAAAAGATGTATAAATTTTTTAGATACTAGAATTGAGTTGGATCAAACTGGATTTAAATTTGATATTTTTGAACATTAATGACAAAACCTAACTATATAAAAATTGCTAAAAATGCAGCAATTAGACAAATAACAGAGTTAAAAAAAATTAATAATTCTTTTGGTAAATCATTTCTACAAACCGTAGAAACCATTTCAAATTGTAGGGGAAAAGTAATTACTGCTGGTATAGGAAAAAGTGGAATAATAGCCAGAAAAATTTCTGCAACTATGTCTTCAATAGGTATTTCATCTTTCTACTTAAATCCAGTTGAAGCAAATCACGGTGATCTTGGACAAATTGAAAAAAAAGATATTCTTTTAATTTTTTCATATTCTGGGAACACTCAAGAAATAGTAAATCTATTAAAGTATTCGAATAGAAATAATATAAAAATTGTGGGTGTATCATCAAAAAAAGACAGTTTGTTACTAAAGGCAAGTGATATAAAAATATTATTACCAAGTGTAAATGAAGTTGATCCAACCAAACTGGTCCCGACAAGTTCAACTAGCATAACTCTTCTATGGGGAGATTGCTTAGCAGTTACTTTGATGCATAAATTAAAATTTTCTAAAGAAAAATTTAAGGCATTTCATCCTGGTGGCAGTATAGGTAATAAATTACTTTTGGCCAAAGATATTATGGTTACCGGAAATAAATTACCTTTAATAAATATTAAAAAAAATATTAGTGACGCTTTGAGAATAATGAATCAAAAAAAATTAGGAGTAATTGTGGTTATTGATAAAGGTTATATTTCAGGGTTAATTACCGATGGTAACTTAAGAAGAGAAATGAAATATTACTCTAAAGAAACTTCACTAGAAAAATTTATGACAAAAAATCCTTATATTGTTGGAGATGAAACTCCTGCATCTAAAGCGTTATCAATAATGAATGAAAAAAAAATTACTAGTTTGTTAGTGGCGAAACAGAAAAACATAAAAAAAAAGAAAAAATTAAAGTTGATTGGTATAATTCATATACATTTTTTATTAAAATACGGAATAAAGTGACAAAAAGAAAAAAAAAACTACTAATAATTCAATTAAGTTTACTCATCCTGGGTATTCTTCTTTTTTATATTAGTTATTATTTACCAAGTTCTAAAGATACAAAATTATCTATGGATAAAGATCTAAACTCAAAAGATCTGGAGGGGAAAAAACAAACAGAAGAGGGAAAAAATCTTTTCGAAAATGTTGAATATAAAGGCATAGATTTAAATGGAAACAGGTATATTATAAGTTCTGATGAAGCTAGTTTTGACGTTGAAAAACCAGAGATTATTTTTATGAAAATAGTCCAAGCCTCATTCTACTTCAAAGATGACACAGTTTTAAATGTTTATGCTACAAATGGAATATATAATAACTTAACTAACGACATGGAATTTAGTGATAATGTTAAAGTTGATTACTTAAAAAATAAATTATCATCTGATAATTTATCTTACTTAAATAGTAAAAACCTATTGAAAATCTTCGGAAATATTCAGGGGCAAGGACCAAAAGGGGAAATAATTGCCGATCAATTACAATTTGACATAAAAAAACAAACTTTAGATATTTCTATGTTTGATAATGATAAAATAAATGTTATTTTAAAAAAATAATGAGAAAAGGATTTAGAATAATCAAATTTAAAAAAGATAAACCTATATTTCAGGTAAAAGAAATAAGTAAGTCATTTGACGGTAGACCTATTTTAAAAAAAATATCATTAAATATTCATAAAGGTGAAATAGTTGGAGTGTTAGGACCTAATGGTTGTGGCAAAAGCACACTTTACGGTATTTGTATTGGAGAACATAACGCTGATGGAGGAAAGGTTATCTTAAACAATAAGGAATTACATGAACTTCCAATTCACAAAAGAGCAGAAGCTGGACTTGCTTATATACCCCAACAAAGGAATCTTTTTGACATGTCAGTATATGACAATATCTATGGAATCTGTCAAATTTGTATTAAAGATCCTGCGGAACAAATTTCAACAACCGAGCAGCTGCTAAACCAATTTAACTTACAACATTTAAGAAAGCTTAATGCATCAGTTTTATCTGGCGGTGAGAGAGCTAGAGTTGCGTTATCTAGGATAATGATAAACAAGCCTAAGGTTATATTATTGGATGAGATTTTAGGAAATATGGACCCGTTAATAATTCAAGATATTCAAAAATACATAGTAAAAATTCAATCACTAGGATGCTCTATTTTAATAACTGATCACCAAGTTCAAAACCTTTTTAATATTGTTGACAGAGTTTACGTTTTAGGAGATCAAAGTATTATAGCTGAAGGTACACCAAGCCAGGTAATCAGATCTTCTAAGGCCATCGAACAATACTTCGGAAAACAAAACATTTAACGACATGGTGTTTAAAAGTTTTGACTTATCTGTTAAGGATAAAATAAAGAATTTTTCTAAGGTGATCGTTCCCGACTCTGATAAATCTATTTCTATACGAAGTTTTTTATTAAATTCAATAGCTTTGGATAAAGCTATATTACGAAATGTTTTGGAGTCGGATGATGTAATTTCAACAATAAAGTGTTTAAAACAACTTGGAGTGAAAATTAAAAAAATTAAAAATGGAAAATACATAGTATTTGGAAGAGGTTTAGGTTCTTTTTATTGTAAAAAAGGTACTAATCTAAATTTTGGAAATAGTGGAACTTTAGCGAGGCTTATTATCGGCATACTATCAACTACACCAAACATAAATGTTAAAATTACAGGTGACAAGTCTCTAAACAAAAGAAACATGAGAAAATTAATAAGCGAGATGGAAAAATTTGGTGCAAATTTTTTCCCATTAAAAAAAAATTATTTACCATTAAATTTGGTTTCCTCTGAAATACCCATTGGTATTGATTTTAAAGCAGGAGTATCCGCTCAAATTAAAAGTGCAGTAATACTTGCGGGATTAAACTCATATGGTGAAACTAATATAACCGAATTAAAAAAAAGTAGAGATCATACAGAAAATATACTAATCAATAATCCAAATATTTTAAAGATTAAAAAAGGTAAATACAATTCAATAAGAATTTTTGGTAAAAAAAGTTTTAGAAAAGTAGATATCAGTGTTCCAGGTGATCCAAGTAACGCAGCTTTTTTTACCACATTAACCTTATTAAGTAAGAATTCTAAATTAATAATAAAAAAAGTTTGTCTTAATTCCAGACGAATTGGCTTTTATGAAATTTTAAAAAAAAACGGAGCAAAAATTAAATTTATAAACAGAAAAAAGATTAACAATGAATATGTCGCCGATATTCAGGTTAAGAGTAGCAACATTAAATCTTTCAACGCTGGTCCTGAATTATATTCAAAAGCAACTGATGAATACCCAATTCTTTTTATAATAGCAGCGTTGATTAATGGCAAATCAACTTTTAATGGCATAGGAGAGTTAGCAAATAAAGAAAGTAATAGAATTACAGAGATGAAAAAAATATTATTGCAAGCGAAAATTAAATGTAAGTCCGCCCAATCTAAAATGACAATATACGGAAAAAAAAATAAAAGTTTTAATAACCTAAAAATTAAAGTACCCTCTCTTGGTGATCATAGAATATGTATGAGTGCAACAATATTTTCTTTATTAACTGGCATACCGGCTGATATTAAAAATTTTGAGACAGTCGGAACCTCTTCTCCTTCTTTTCTTAAAATAATAAAAAAACTTGGTGCTAAATTTGAAATTAAAAAAAAATTATAAAATAGCAATAGCTGCGGATGGTTCAGCTGCTAGTGGTAAATCGACTGGTAGTAAAATTATTGCAAAAAAATTTGACCTGAGTTTTTTGTCATCAGGTCTACTTTACAGATATGCCAGTTACTTGGTTTTGAAACATAAGCCCAAAAAAAAAATACCTTTCTTAAAAATAAAATTTGACTCTTTAAAGATTTCTAAACTAAAAAAACTAAAATTACATACAGTTGAAATTTCTGAAAATTCTGCAATTCTTGCAAAAGAAAAAAAGGTAAGAGAAATTCTTAAGAAATACCAGACAAAATTTTCAAAAAAAAATAAAAGAATAATTATTGAGGGAAGAGATATAGGAACAAAAATTTTACCTAAAGCTGATATTAAGTTTTTTTTTAAATGTAGCTTAAATGTTGCATCAAGGAGAAGATTTAAAGAATTAAAAAATAAGGGCAGCAAAATTAAATTGAAGGACGTAAAAAAAGCTTTACTTATTAGAAATAATTTAGATAAAAAGCGGAAAAATTCACCTTTGATTCAGTCTAAAAATGCTGTAATTGTGCAAACTGATAAATTAAAAAATATCAAAAATATGGTTAATATGATGACTAAAGTTATTGAGAAAAAAATTAAAGATAAATATGGCAGTTGAAGAAATTAAAAATAAAAATTCTTTGTCAAAAGAGTTTCAAAGTTTATTGGATGAAGATTTCAAAAACCGAAAACTTAAGGAAAATCAAATAATAAAAGCCACGGTAACCGAAATAACTAAAAACTTCGTAGTCGTTGATTGTAAGGCTAAAATGGAAGGCATTATTCCTATTGAAGAATTTAAGAATGATGAAATATTCAAAAATTTAAAAGTTGGATCAAAGGTTGATGTTTTTTTAGAAAGAATTGAAAGCTACAAAGGAGAGTTAATAATATCTAGAGAAAAAGCTAGACGAATGTCCGCTTGGAAAAAAATGGAGAAGTTTTTTGAAACGAAAGAGGAATTGACAGGATACATAACAAATAAGGTTAAAGGTGGGTTTATTTGTGTCGTTGAAGGTTTGCCAACTTTTATGCCTGCTTCACAAATAGATGTAAGACCTCTAAAAAAAGTTGATCATTTAATGAATACTCCTGTGAAAGTAATTGCAACTAGAATAGATAGAAATAGAGGAAATGTTTGTACTAGCCGTAGAGCCGTTTTAGAAAAAAGTAAAAGTGAGGAGATTAAAGAGGTACTTAAAAATTTAAAAGAGGGCGATATTGTAGAGGACGCAAGAGTAAAAGCTACGACTGACTGGGGGATATTTTTAGACATAAATGGTATAGATGCTTTACTCCACGTAAGCGATATGTCTTATGGAAGAGTTAAAAAACCTTCAGAGATGGTTACCATAGGCCAAAAATTAAAAGTAAAAATAATAAAAATTGATAAAGAAACAAATCGAGTTTCAGCTTCGGTCAAAGCTCTCACTGAGGACCCTTATGAAAATCTATCAAAGAAATATAAAGTTGGAGAAGTTTACGAGGGTGAATGTACTAAATTAATGGATTATGGTGTATTTGTAAAATTAGAGGAAGGTGTTGAAGGCTTGATTCATAACAGCGAGCTATCTTGGTTAAATAAAAATACTCAACCAAATAAAGTTTTATCACAATCTCAGAAAATAAAGGTCAAAATTTTAACTATCGATAATGATGCTAAAAGAATCTCACTTTCATATAAAGCAACACAAAAAAACCCGTGGGATGAACTAAAAAACTCTGTTGGTAAAACTATTAAAGTTAGAGTTAAAAATATTACAGAGCGAGCATGCTTCTGTGAATTAGAGTCAAATTTAATAGGAATGTTACATTATAAAGAAATTTCATATAACGAAAATATTGAGGATCTAAAGAATTTTAAAAAAAATGATATGATTGAAGTAAAGATTATTGAGATAAAAGATGAAAAGATAAAATTATCAAAAAGAGCTTTAGAAAAAGATCCCATGAGTTGGTTCAAAGAAAATAACAAAAAAACTGGAGACGTTATAACAACAAGAATACATGAAGTTTTAAAGAATGGTGTTAAAGTTAGTATCGATCCTGAAAAAAAATTAATAGTCAATATCAGAAAGGCTGATTTGGCAAAAGACGCGGCAGATGCAAGAGTAGATATTTTTAGCAAAGGTAATGCTCTAGACGCAAAAATAATTGAACTTGATTTGATAGCAAGAAAAATTAAGTTAAGTCCTAAATCAGCTCAAATTGACGAAGAAAAAACTTTAGTGGCCAAATTTGGGGCTGGAGCAACTAAGTCTGGCGCTACTTTAAAAGGAATTTTTGAAAAAGCTCTTGGCGTGAAGAAAAAAAAGAAAAAAAAAGAAGATTAATTGTCTAAATCTGAGTTAATAAAACAAATACAAGTAAAACATCCAAAATTAAAAAAAACTATAATTAATTTAATCATTGATCAATTTACTGAGACATTAAAAAAAAGTCTTTTATCAGATAAAAAAATTGAAATAAGACAACCAGCTTTCGGTACATTCTTTATAAAAAAAAAAGAAGAGAATAATAACGCAATAAACCCAAGGACAGGAGAAAAAATTTTTGTTGAAGCAAAAAAAAGAGTAAGATTTAGGTCAAGTAAAAAACTTATTGATAAGATTAACGGTACTAAATGAAAAAAATTTTTATTGCCTGTGATACCTCAAATTTAAGAAAAGTTAGAAAAATAGTTAAATTAACCAAAATAAAAAAAGATATTGTGGGGTATAAATTTGGTTTAGAGTTTTTTTACTCAAAATTTGGAAGAAAGTTTTTAAAAAATTTTAAAAATAATAATATTTTTCTCGATTTAAAACTTAATGATACTCCAAACACTTGTTATAAGGCTTTAGAATCTTTGAAAGATCTAAAAAACATCAGATATGTTACTGTTCATATAAACGCAGGTGAAGAATCTTTAAAAGCAGTAAAATTAGCATCAAAAAAAAGAAGAAAAAAAATTAAAATATTAGGAGTCACAATCCTAACTAGTTTGACAAATCTTTCTTTGAGAAAACTAGGACATACAAAAAAAATAAAAGAGCTGGTAAAGAAACAAGTTAAATTAGCACACAAAATAGGTTTGGATGGAATAATATGTTCCGGCCATGAGGTAAAATATATTAAAAAAATTTCTAAAAAGTTAGAAATTATTACTCCGGGAATTAGATTGAAAGGAGATAAGTCGAATGATCAAAAAAGAATTGTAACACCTGAAAAAGCATTTGAATTAGGCGCTAATGGAATAGTTGTTGGAAGAAGTATAACAAGTGGCAATATAAAAAATAATTTTAAAAAACTTTTAAATTCATTAAATTAAATTCAATGAAAATTAAAATTTGTGGACTGTCGAAATCTAATGAGGTTGTTACTTCTGTAAATGAAGGAGCAGATTTTTGTGGGTTCATATTAAACTATCCAAAAAGTTATAGGAATTTATCTCTTGCGCAAGCTAAGATACTCACCAATATAGACAAGAAAAAAACAAAATATGTTGGAGTTTTAGTAAATCCAAATGATGAAGAAATGGAAATATTTTCAAATCTTAATTTTGATTATTTTCAACTTTATGGCAATTATTACAACGAGGATATAAAACAAATTAAAAAAAAATTTGGAAAAAAAATAATATCATGTGTTCAGGTTAAAAAAAGAGAGGATATTGATAATTATAAAAAAATTGAGGGTGAATCTGATATAATACTTTGGGATAGCACAGGGTTTGAAAAAAGCCTTAAATGGGATTTTAATTGGATTAAAAATGTTTCAACAAAAATTGATAAAATGATAGCTGGTGATATACAAATTAATAATTTGAATAACCTAGTAAATTTAGCTGATATTATTGATGTTTCTGGCGCTTTAGAAACAAATAAAGTAAAAGATATCGATAAAATAAAAAGATTTATAAATGAAATAAAAAAAATCAATTATGAAAATTAAAAAAAAAGTACCTTTAATTGATCAACACGACAAAAATTATATGTATGGCGGAAAATTTGGTGGAAATTTTATTCCAGAAACCCTTAAAAAACCTATAGAGGAGCTAACTACACTATTTAACAAACTTAGAAAAGATAAGAAATTTCTAAAGGAGAGAGATCATTACTTTAAAAATTATATTGGGGCGCCTACGCCATTTATAAAATTAGAAAATTTGACACATCATTTAGGTGGCGCACAAATTTACGCTAAGGTTGTCTCAGAAGCGAATGGAGGAGCTCATAAAATTTATAATGCTACTGTCCATTGTTTGATTGCCAAAAGAGCAGGGAAAAAATTCATCGTAGGTGACACTGGAGCTGGATATGCAGGAAAAATGCTTTCGATGGCTGCAAAAAAATTTAAATTAAAATGTAAAATTTTTATGGGTGAAAAAGACATAAAGAGACAAAAACCAAATGTTGATGCAATGAGAGGAAATGGTGCTGAGATTGTTTCAGTAACTACTGGAAGCAAAACTCTTGTTGATGCAGTTAGTGAATGTATGAGATACTGGGTTTCAAATTGTGATACAACACATATGTGTGTCGGTTCAACTGTAGGTCCAAATATTTTTATAAAAATTTGCGCATGGAGTACTGCACAAATATCTCGAGAATTAATTAAGCAGGTCATTGAAGAATTTGGTGAGGTTCCCAAAAAATTAAAATTACTTAATTGTGTTGGAGGAGGTAGCTCAGCTATGGGATTTTGGAATGAATTTTTAAACACTGATGCAGAGTTTATTGGTATAGAGGCAGGTGGTCCAAAGAATAGTAAATTACACGCAGCACCTTTAACAAATGGGTCCGCAATAGGAATTTTACATGGTGCAGCTCAGTATGTAATTCAAGATAATGAGGGTCAAATTGGCTCTACAGAATCCATTTCTGCTGGCTTAGATTATCCTGGTATTTCTCCACTGCATTGTTTTTTAAAAGACACTAAACGAGCTAGATATACTTCAGCTAGTGATGAAGAAGCTTTAAAAGCATATCAATTAGTCTCGAAGCTTGAAAATATTTCTCCATCATTAGAACCATCCCATGCTTTCGCAGAAGCTATTCGTATAGCACCAAAATTGAAATCTTCAGATATCATTATAGTTAACAGCTGTGGAGACTCACTTAAAGATAAAGATATAATAAGGAAAAGATTAGGTTCGTACCATAGATGAAGTCAAAAATTGATATAGCTTTTAAAAAATGTAAAAATGAAAAAAGAGCCGCGCTTATTACTTATACAGTTGCTGGCGACAATAATGTAAAAAATTCTCTAAAAATCTTAAATGCTATTTCAAAGTACGCTGACATTGTGGAACTTGGTTTTCCTCACAACACGCCAATAGCTGACGGAGGCCAAATACAACAAAGTTCATATCGCGCGTTAAAGAATGGAATAAAATTAAAAGACGTTTTTAAAATTGTTAAAGAGTTTAAAAGACTACACCCTAATAAAGCTCTAATATTGATGGGTTATTTTAACCTTGTATTTCAATGCGGTGAAAATAATTTTTTAAAATATTGTAAAATTTCTGGTGTAGATGGTTTAATAATTGTAGATTTACCTTGGCCTGAAAACAAAAACTTCGCAAAAAAATGTAAAAAAAAATCCATAACTTTTGTTCAACTTTTATCACCAACAACATCAATTAATAGAGCAAGAAAAATTATAAAAGAGTCTCACAATATGGTTTACTATATCTCTATGTTATCTACCACAGGTGGAAAACTTAAATTATCTCCAAACAAAATAATTAAAAATTACAAAAAGATAAAAAGAATCAATCCCAAAAAAAATATTGTTATAGGTTTTGGAATAACGCATAAGACCATTAAATCACTGAAAATTGCCGATGGTCTGGTTGTTGGCAGCTTATTGTGTAAAAATTTGAGCAATTCGCTCAAAATGAGACAAAATCCTGTCACAAAATTAAGCAAAGTAGTATATAATTTAAAAAATCAAATAAAATGAATTGGATAACTAAATTTATAAAACCCAAAATAAAGTCTTTGTTTTCAAAGAAAACTTCAAAAAGTGAAGAGACCTTATGGACAACATGTGGTTGCAAAAATTTAATTTACAAAGAAGATTTAAAATCCAATTTAAATTGTTGTCCAAAATGTGGGGCGCATCATAAACTTACGTGCAAAGAAAGATTTAAAACTTTTTTTGATAACGGAGAATTTGAAATTTTAGAAACTCCAGTTCCCGAAGACGATCCTCTAAATTTCCAAGATAATAAAAAATATACAGATAGACTTGTTTCAGCGAGAAAAATTACCAAACAAGATGATGCAGTTTTAATAGCTAAAGGTAAAATCAAAGGAATTGATATTATCGCTGGAGCTCAAGATTTTAGATTTATTGGAGGTTCATTTGGTGCAGCTAGTGGAGAAGCTTTTATAGCTGGCGTTCAATCTTCTATACAAAATAAATGCCCATTTATTTTTTTCAGTTGTAGCGGAGGACAGAGAATGATGGAGTCCTCAATCGCCTTGATGCAAATGACGAGGACAACGCTGGCAGTTAATGAGCTTAAAAAAAATAATATTCCATATATCGTAATTTTAACTGATCCAACAACTGGAGGTGTTACCGCTTCATGGGCAATGTTAGGCGATATTTTAATTGCAGAACCTAAAGCTACGATTGGTTTTGCAGGTAGAAGAGTTATCCAAGACACCGTAAAAGAAACTTTGCCAGAGGAATTTCAAACAGCAGAATATGTCAAAGAACACGGAGGGATTGATCTTGTTATAGAAAGAAAATATTTAAATTCAACTATAGGAACTCTCCTATCAGTTCTAATGAAAAAAGCTGAGACTGAGAATGTTAACCTCTCATCAGATGTCGTCACAATCGATAAAACTTTACAATCAGCTAGCTAAGAAAAAACTTTTTCAGCAAAAGGTAAACTTTAATCTACAAAGAATAAAAACTGTACTTAACTTATTAAAAAATCCAGAGAAAAAATTAAGCAATGTTGTTAATATTATTGGATCAGATGGTAAATTTTCTTTATTAAATTCTTTAAAAAGCTTTCTAGAAGCTGATGGAAAAAAAGTTTCTGCATTTATTTCTCCAAGTTTAAAGGATCTTCGAGAAAGATTCTGGATGGGAGATAAGTTTTTAAGCTATAAAGATATTAATAATAGTATAAGAGAAATCGAAAATTTAAAAATACCCCTAACTATTTTCGAATTATTTACTGTAATATACATATTAAATGCATCAAAAAAATATAATGATTACCACTTAATTGAAGCTGGTGCTTTATTCGCAAAAGACTCCACTAATGTTTTCCATTTTCCAAAATTACAAGTAGTGGTTAATATTAACAAACAGCATTTAAATTTTGTTAAAAAAAAAACTATTGACGAAATAATTCATCAAAAGGTTTCTTTTTTAAGCAATTACACAAAAATATATATTGGAAAACAAAATAAAAAAAATTTATTAAAAATTCGAAAAAAACTTAAGAAAAATAAGAGTGAAAAAATTTATTCAGAAAAATGGAAGATTTTATCAAAGAATGATAAATGCTATTATAAAGATAAAAAATGTAAAATTTTAATTAAAACAAGTTTTATTCACTCAAATGGCTTGTTAAATAACTTGGGAATGGCAATCAAAATTGCTTTAGATTTAGGAATAAAAAGAAATATTATTGAAAAAACGATACCAAAAATTAAATTTTCAGGAAGAGTCGATTTCATCACAAAAGGCAAAATTATCTCAAAACTTAAAAAAAATGAAAAATTAATAATTGATGGTTGTCATTCTGAAGTTAGTGGAAAAAATTTTGCTAATTTTTTAAAAAAAATCAAAGTTACTAAGTATGGAATATGGGGCATGAGCACGAATAAAGATCCTGTAAAATTTATTAAATCGTTTGATGGTGTTTTTGAAAAAATATACACAGTTAATATAGAAAATAATAAATCTTTATCACCGGAAAAATTAAAAGTTGTTGCGAAAAAGGAGAATAACCAATCAGAAACTGCCAAAAATATTTTAGATGCAATTAAAAAGATTTCTACGCCAGAAAAAAAACTGATTTGTGTATTTGGTTCACTTTATTTATGTGGTAACTTTTTAGAAAAAAACTAAATATTTTCGTTTATCCAAGCAATAATATTTGATTTCGTAGTTGCACCAACTTTTGTAGATTTTAATTCTCCGTTTTTAAATAATAACATCGTAGGGATACCTTTAACTCCGTACTTAGTTGGTGTGTTAGGTTCGTTATCGATATCGTGTTTTGCTATTTTGATTTTATCCTTTAATTCATCTGAAATTTCCTCTAACACTGGAGCGATTTGCTTACAAGGTCCACACCAATCAGCAAAAAAATCGACTATGGTTGGTTTCGCAGATTTTAAAACTTCAGTTTCAAAATTATCATCTGTTATTTTTATTGTTGGCATACCATTTAATTAAGTATTTTTTATTTAATGTCAACCGGTCGATAAGTATATTTTTTCTAGATCTTCAACGTATGCGTTAATATCGTTAAGGATCTTAAGATAATCATCTCTATCCTCTTTTTCATATTTTACTCTCAGCGTGTCAATTTCAGCATATGTTCTTGGAATGGTGTTCCATGGTTCAGAATTTTTGCTTAATAGCTTTTTCGCTGTCTCATTGTGAATATCATTATAAAGTTTTGAAGGTAGTAATTCAGGTTTTTCTTGATAGATAATTTTTTTAGCGAAATATTTAAGTCTCTCATCCTCAAATTTATCGATAACGTTAAATTTTTTACTCCAGTCTGCCTCGTGAAATTTTGGCATCATATTATTATCAAATTTTGAAGTAAACTTTTTATATATACTCTCCTCATTATATATATCTTCCTGGGATTTTAATAACTCTTTCTCCTCAGCTTCTTCCTTGAGGATTAATAATACTTTATCCTTAAATTCTTTATTATTTTTAATCTTACTTGCCCTTTGTGATAATCTTTTTGCACCCAGGATTCTATATTCCTCAAAGCTATCAGCATATGAGGGATTCATAATTACCGGATGTTTATTGTGTCTAATAGTTCTTAAAAATTTTGGTTGCTTCCTCATTGCTTCTTTAAGTGCTTGTAGACTCATATTTAAATAAATGTCAGGATCATGCTTTAAATCAAAACATTTTGCCCACTTGTACACGGGATGCTCACAAACAAATGTCTCTACAAAAGGTCTCGTTTTTCCGTAAAAATATTCATCAACACAAAAGTAATGTTCATTTTTAATTATTTCTAAAGTCTTATTTTTATCAGTTGTTAGTAAACTCGCTGTCCAAACATTTGGGGCTTTCTTAAAAATAATTTTTGCAATTTCCATTGTCGCGATACAATCTCCCAGAGCTGAATGCGCATCGCTGTGTTTAATTCCATTTAATGGTGCCATTTTATCTAATTTATAAACAGCATTTCCCTTTTCATTTAAGGAATTTTTTAGAGTCTTGGGATAATAAAAATTTGCAGATCTTGCTAGGCTCAAAAGATCACCTCTTGAATTCCCGTTAGTACTTGTGAGATATGGATACTCCAATGTTTGAAATAAAGTGTTTCTTAAAAACTCTTCATCAAAATCAATACTATTAAAACCAATATATGTTGCCTTTCCCCATTTCTTGAGAGTGGATACAAACTGCCTGATCATCTCATAATGTGAAAGATTTGAAGATTTTAACATCTTGGGAGAAGTTTTATTTACTATTAGTGCCATAGCCTCAGGTATAACTCCCGGATTTAATCTGCACCTTGCTTCATATCTGTCTAGCTCTTGTATCTTATCATCAGTTAATACCGCGCCAATTTGAATTATCTGGCCCCAATATTTATTGGAAGAGCTTGTTTCAAAATCATAAAAAACAAAGTTAGACATTAATTACTTTAGGATTTTTATTTTTTCTGGATTTTGCTCGAGGGTTTCTTTAACTTGATCAGGATTTTTTATATTTCCTAAAGTATTCATAATTGATCTTGCGTCTCTTCCAAAGGAGTCAGTTATTGAGATTGTTTGTTCTAACTTTTTTCTTAAATCTTTAATATTTGCAAAGTGTTTGTCAAATCTTGTATTGATATTTTTTAAGTCTGTATATATTTGAGTAGCGTGTTGTTGTACTCTTAAAGTTTGAAATCCTAAATGATACGATTGCAAAAGTGCAGACAATGTATTCGGCCCAGTTACTGTAATTTTATATTTTGTTCTTAACTCATTAAGTAATAACTCTTTAGATTTTGGATCTCTATAAGAACATATCTCTGAAAAAAGTCCCTCCGTAGGAACATATATAATCGCAAAATCTGTGCTTTTTGGTGGTGATATATATTTTGAGTTAACAGATTTAGCTTTACTTCTGAATGCCATAGCTAAATCTTTTCTAGCTTCTGCTTGGGACTCTTTATTGTTATTTTTATAAGCTTCCTCTATCGCTCTGTATTTTTCAACTGGCCAATGGCTATCAATTGGAAGTAGTACATCTTGTAATTTAATCGCGAATTCCACTGTTTCGGAGGACTCATCCGGTTTCATTTTTACATTTTCAAGAAATTGAGATGCTGGAAGAATATCTTTTAATAATGAACCAAGACCAAATTCGGCTAGGGTTCCATAAGTTTTAACTCCACTAAGTATCTTGCTAAAGTTATCTTGGCTTTTATTAAGCTCACTTACTTGTTGATTGAAGACTCCAACTTTTTCGTCAACTTTTGTTAGTGCGCCTGTCATGTCTTTTGCAATCTCTTTACTCATAGATCCAAATGACTGGCTAAATGAATTTTTTAAAGAACTAACCTCTTCTTTAAAAAGTTGTTCATTTTTTTGTATATCAGGTTGTTTTTTTTTTAGAACAAAAAGAGT
>MDTD01103357.1_pt1 | contig 17731 bp, 13 predicted proteins | sample 811221 | NCBI WGS metagenome assembly MDTD01 (sample SAMN05326646, study PRJNA326480) | marine metagenome | isolation source: seawater | place: Pacific Ocean: South West | collected 2011 | reverse complement strand
CAGGGGACGATGCTGCGAAACCTGCTTCAATCACATCTACTCCTAGTCGATCCAGTTGCCGAGCCAGTAGTAGCTTTTCTTTCGCGGACATGGAACAACCAGGGGACTGCTCGCCATCGCGAAGCGTAGTATCAAAAATGCGGATCGTTTCCATAAAGCTCTCCTCGACAGAAATCTATAGAGTTCAGCACCATTGCAAACTTCAGTAAGTGGTTGTGTTGCGCTGCAATTCCTTGTGAAATATTGACGTCAACAAAAACAATAAATCTAGCACTTACGAGAGAAGATTCAAGCATCATGAACCCTCAGATGCAACTGCAGATCAGCCTAACGCTACTGTCCTTGCTTGCGTCGTGCCGAATCTGCAAGTATCTTAGCAAATTCCTTGCAAGCAAAAAGTTAAGAAATTTTCAATAAATAATAACTTTAGCAATCTGTATTTGTTCAACTCATGTGTGGCTAACTCCGGATGAAATCAGTTTCTAACAAAATCAATTTTCCTGAACTTGAAGCTCGAATTCTTAAATTTTGGCGTCAAGAAAACATCTTCCGCAAATCGGTAGAGGAACGACCTGCTGACAACGAATTCATATTTTATGATGGACCTCCCTTTGCCACTGGTCTGCCACACTACGGACATTTGTTGGCAGGAACAATCAAAGACGTTATTCCTCGCTACAAGACCATGCAGGGCTATCGAGTAGAAAGGCGATTCGGGTGGGATTGCCACGGCTTACCAGTCGAGTATGAGATTGAGCAGACCTTGGGTTTGAAGGGACGTCCAGATATCGAGGAATTTGGGGTAGGAAATTTTAATGAGGAATGCCGTAAGATTGTGCTCCGATATGCAAGTGAATGGCGAGAAACAGTAGAGAGAATGGCGCGTTGGATCGACTTTGACAATGACTACAAGACAATGGATCTGACTTTCATGGAGTCAGTATGGTGGGTCTTTGAGCAACTCTGGAAAAAAGGACTCATCTATGAGGGAGTAAAGGTAATGCCCTATTCTTGGAGAGTCTCTACCCCACTCTCGAACTTTGAAGCTAACTTGAACTACAAGGATATCCAAGATCCATCTGTGACAGTCAGATTTGCCCTATCATCAGAACCAAACACTTTTATCCTAGCCTGGACAACTACTCCTTGGACTTTGCCTTCCAACCTTGCACTATGCGCAGGTCCGAACCTAAATTATGTCTGTTTGAAGCCGCATGGCAGTGAGGAAAAGTATTGGATCTGTGAAGGGCGCCAATCGGCATACTTTGAAGAAGGTAGCTATCAAATTATTAACAAGTGTGCTGGGAGGGAATTGGAAGGCCTAGCATATGAACCAATATTCCGTTTCGCGGATGGGAGAGTAGATCTTTCCAAGGCACGACGTGTTTTATTGGATGAGTACGTCAGTGATGAAAGTGGTACAGGAATTGTGCACCAAGCCCCTGCTTTCGGGGAGGATGATTTGAGAATCTGCCAGCGAGAAGGCATTCCTGTATTTGATCCTGTGGATACAGAGGGAAATTTCTGTGCTTACATGGATTTCATCGCAGGTATGAATATTAAGGAGGCTGATAAAACCATTATTCGTCAGTTGAAAGAACAAGACTTGCTATTCAGGCAGGACACGATTCAGCATAGCTATCCATTCTGCTGGAGAACAGACACTCCACTGATTTACAAGGCTATCTCAACATGGTTTGTCAACGTAGAGTCAATCAAAGACCGAATGGTTTCTCACAATCAAACCGTTCACTGGGTACCAACACACATTCGTGATGGACGCTTTGGAAAATGGTTGGAAAATGCGAGGGATTGGGCGATAAGTCGCAACCGATATTGGGGGACACCCTTACCCATTTGGCGTAGTGAGGATGGGGATATTTTATGTTTTGGAAACGTCGCTGATCTTGAAGAGGCTGTTGGTCAAAAAATTACAGACCTACACAAGCATTTTTTGGATGATTTGTTGATCCACCAGAATGGAAAAACTTATCGACGTATTTCTGAAGTCCTGGATTGTTGGTTTGAATCAGGAGCAATGCCCTATGCACAACAACACTATCCATTTGAGAACAAGGAACTATTTGAAGAAAATTTCCCGGCAAATTTCATCTGTGAAGGCCTAGATCAAACACGTGGTTGGTTTTATACCTTGGTGGTTCACGCGGCAGCCTTATTCGATGCACCCGCTTTTCGCAACTGTATCGTAAACGGGCTGATTTTAGCGGAAGATGGAAAGAAGATGAGCAAACGCCTCAAAAATTATCCTGATCCAGTCGAGATGCTGGATCGATATGGGGCTGATGCCATTAGACTATACATGCTCAATTCCGTTGCGGTTCAAGGAGAGTCTCTGCGTTTTTCTGAGCAAGGCTTAGTTGAAGTAACTCGCTCAGTACTACTGCCTTTGTGGAACTCACTTTCATTTCTCTCAACCTATGCAGAAATCGATGGTTGGGAACCGACTGAAGCAAATCTGGCAGTTGAAAAAACCAATCCTTTGGATCGTTGGATTTTAAGTCATTTGCAAGGGCTTATTGCAGAGGTCCACTCTGCAATGGATTTTTACGAGTTGAACAAAGCTTCTGCTCCTTTTGTTGACTTTATCAACCTCCTCACAAACTGGTATTTGAGACGTAGCCGACGTCGTTTTTGGAAAGATGGCAGGGGTCAAGATAAGATGTCTGCTTATGCTACGCTTTTCTTGGTGCTGCGAGGTCTTTCGAAAATTATCGCCAGCTTTGTTCCTTATGTTGCAGAGGGAATCTATGAGTCACTTCGCAGAGAAGATGATCCAATCAGCGTACATTTGGACAACTTCCCGGTTGTAGATGAAAAATCAAGGGATTTAGGTTTGGAAGCAAGAATGGATCTTGTTCTAACAGCAGTCAATATGGGACGTGCACTTCGAGCCAAGCACCAGTTGAAAATCCGACAACCATTGCAGAGGTTATTTTTGATAACACGAGACCCAGAGGCACAGAGAATCCTGAATGAACTGGATGCCCTACTTCTGGATGAACTAAATATCAAAGAACTTGTGCTAACTGAAAACGAGGAGGATCTGGTGAGATTAAGTGCTCAGGCAAATTTTAGAGTTTTAGGTAAGCGCTTGGGCAAGTACATGAAGGAGGTTGCTGACCACATCAAGACGCTTGACTTGAAAGATATACGAAGTCTGCAGGATGGAGGAAGTGTCACCTTATGTTACACTGACGGTGAAGTTACGTTGACAGTTGAGGATATCCTAATCCAACGTTTGCAACGTGAAGGGCTATTGGTAGAATCTTCTGGTAATGTAACTATCGCACTTGATACTGAATTGAACGTATCCCTAATCAAAGAGGGCCTTGCGAGAGAATTTGTTAACAAAGTCCAGCACATGCGCAAGGAACAGGACCTTGCGGTTATGGACCGTATATTGATCAGGTACAAGTCTTCAAATATTGTAGATGAAGCACTCAGCGCTTTCGAGGATTTTGTTTGTACTGAAACCCTTTGTGAGAAGCTAATTTTAGAAGAAAACTTAGGTAGTGATTGGGACATCAATGGCGAGATCTGTACGATTAAAATAGAAAGAATGAACCTTACGACTTGAGGTCATATGAAAAGTTTCTTGTTGTGCTTATTGTTGGGTTCTCTTTTGGGCTGTGCGGCTGAAAATGAGTCAATGGGAAAATTGTCGAAAGATAGACAAAACCTTGCTGCAAAGATCTCTGATTCTGAAGCTCAAAATGTTCTGATTTTCAATGAGGGCTCGGCAATTGTAGAGAAGTCTGAAGGAAGTTTGAATCTCAGAATCAGTTCGTTCGAACCCATACAAGCTATTTATGTCGACAACATCCCAATGACACTTGCTGGAAGATCTTTCGATTTTTTTATTCAGATACCCTATGAACTGAAGTCTGACAGAGAAATTTTTACTGTTGAGGTCTATACTACCGAGAATGTCATTAAGCACGAAATATTGCTAAAACATAAACCGTCCTAACTTACTTACACACTTCAGGCGATCTCTAGTGGAGGGACTTCTTCTTCAGGACTTGCTTCTTGGACTTTCTCAAACCATTCACTAAGTTGTTCCGCGTAACTATCTAGCCGAAATTTGCGACAACAATCCAGCATTTGAACAAAAACTTTATGTTGCGGCAACATAATTATTGATTGCTGATATTCCTGAATTGCTGCTCTTCCTTGGCGTTTCCCCTCCAGCATCATTGCTCTTTCCAAATGCTGATTGGCAATAGCCAAGCGATCTTTTTGCTTCTGTAATTTAAGTTCTCTCTCGAACTCACGAATTATTTTTGGATTTCCAAGACCCTTGGCAACTTCCAAGGCTTCCTCCAAGACTTCTTCGTCCGCTTCAACGCTGATAACAAGTTGATATCCCAAGACAGACTCTTGCCAGTTATTCTTGCCAGCCGCAATTCTTGCTGAGGCTAGCCACTCTTGGCGGATGGTTATCATCCCATCAAGCGCTTGCCGGTTTTTGGGATCCTTTAGAAGGACTTCACGGAAGCAGTTCTGAGCCGTATTCCACTCTTTGAACTCTATAGATAGGCTCCCTAACTGCAAAAGTTGCTCTGGCTTAGTCATATCTAGTCGTAAATCTTGTAGCAACTCCCATGCTTTTCGTCGATTTTTTCTGAGTATAATTTTTGCCTCATCGAATAAACCTGCGACCTCATATTTTCCTTGAGAACGCCGTAGCATTTCGAAGCCAATAAAGAGATAACGTCGCGACAACTGAATATTATTGGCTCGGCGATATGCTAATCCTAAGTTGATCAGGGTGTATCGGTGGTTTGGTACTTTAGCTAGTAGGGCAATGAGCTTTTCAACGGCAATTTTTGGCTGCCTCAAGGCTAGCGAGCAAAATAAAAAGCAACGCAGGTTTGCATCGAGGGGATTTCGTTGCACAGCCCACTCAAAAACCTTAGAGGAGACAGACTGATTTTGAGAGAGTAGTTGATAGCCTAGTGCACAGATCAGTTTGAAAGGCTCTTCTTTATCTTGGAGTGATTGGGCTTCATTCCACAATAATTTTAATTTCGAAAATAACTGACCAGGTTCTCTGGGGGATTTCGGTCTTTTTGGTTCGGGTTGGTCGAATGCTTTTGGTTCGGGTTCCAGTTTGGCTGCTTCTTCGGCGGCTTCTTTCGCAGCCTCCCATGCTGAAAACTTTTCATTAAATTCCATATCAATCAGTTGGGCTAACTCATCCTCAAACATCGGCAATACAAAGCTATTTCTTACCTCAAATACACTGATTGAAAGCTTAGCATTATTATCATATTGATAGCTGTGGGCTAGTGTTGCAGCAAGATTGTATGATGCCCATTCGTGATCTGGATTCACTTTTAGCGCATGTTTGTAGTAGTTCTCAGCTCTTCTTGGCTGAGAGTGGCGTCGACATAAATTTCCTAAAAAATTGGCTAATTCTGGGTTGTTGGGAAAGGAGACTAGTAGGCTCTGACCCAGAGATAAAAGGTCCAAACCTCCTGCGGCTTCTGCATCTTCGAACTGCCTCTTGACGATTGGTATAGATTGCTGAGCATTTATTTGAAGAGCCTTGTTGTACTCAACAGAGGCACGGTCATAAAATCGGCTATCTAACAACTGTTTGGCTTTTTTGAGATGTACCTGATAGCCCTCATCTTTCGTCCCGCCTTCTTTGAAAATTTTCTTCAAAAAGTCCATAGGCACCTGTCTGTTTCTTTGTTAGAACAAGAATTGATCAGTCCGTTGCTACTAGAATGCTTAGGGCCAATTTTTAGTACCCTTTGCATATTTAAAACAGTGGTTTTATCTCATCAATTACTTTTGAATCCCCTTTGTCCCATTCCAGTAGGGTATGACGAGTCTTGCCTTCCTCAAATTCTAGAATTAGGTAGGGTACATCTGTAGCTAGAACAAATCGAAACCGACTTTTTTCTGCGGGAAGCAAAGCTCGAACAGTCCATGATGCAGGGTAAAGATCCACTTGAAGGGCTTCTTGAGCCCCCCATGGAGCCGAATAATTTCGTTTCCTGATTGGCTCTGCAATCATTTTCAATTGGCTTATAGATTGAGGCAATCCTTGCTCTTCTAATTCCAAAGCCAACATTGATGCATAGATGGAGAATTTTACTTCCTTATCCTTCAATAGTTCAGGCATCAGTGATCGCATGTGCAACATGATCAACTCAAGTGGTACGGTACCCTTCTCAAGTTGTTGTTTAAAACTTCTAATTTCACCGGCTCTATTTAGAACAGACTCTGAAGTTGTCCCGCTGTAAGTTGTGGATACCTGGTAAATATCACGAAGGTCCTCTTCGGTGTATGATTCAATTTCACCATTGTCCTTGAAAGTAAGCTGTTTGCGAGTAAAGACTTTCCCATCAGGTTTAGTGTTGGCATTTTGCTCCACCCATTGTTTTTTCTCATCTAGGTAAATTTGGAGAAAAATACTGTAACCTGTTACTTCTTTGCGTTCCATGTTCCAATGTTCGTAGCGCAAGGTGGAACCCTCTTGAAGCAGAGAAAGGTAATTATTTGCTAATAAATTACTTGAAAATAAACTAAAAAAGATAAATGACAAAGTGATGAAGCATAATTGCTTTTTCTGACAAACTGATTGACTATTCCGACAAACCATCTAATCCTTTCAAAATTATTCGAAATTCTGGTTCATTAAATTCTTCACCTGTAGTCTTAGAAACCCAAGGATAATCAGAAGGCAAACCATGGCTGTTTACGGTTATATTAGGATCAATTATCAACGCACTCAGCCCAAGGGTTTTACTCTGGAAGAGCAAGAGTCACAAATCAGACACTTTGCAGTCGCCAGGAATCTTACTCTCAAGAGAATTATCCAGGATGAAGCAGAGACTAGTGCCACGCTTGATTTATCAGGCCTTGAAGAAGTTTTGCAACTTGCTGAATCAGGAGAAATTACCACTTTGATTGTTCCGCGTTTGGATCGCTTGGTGCGAGTACTTCACCTTCATCAGCAAGTTTTACAGAAAATATGTCATGAAAGCGGTGTCAACTTGATCTCTATCGAGGAGAACATTGAGACAGCCACAGCCTGTGGGCAACGTATTTTAAACATCATCGGCATTTTGTCGAAGTGGGAATCAAGAAGAATTTCTGATCGAACTCGCGAATTGATCGAGAGAAAGCGGCGTATTGGGGAGCGTGTAGGCCATGCTCCTTACGGCTTTGTTTATCAGAATAAAAAGTTGATCCCAGCCGAGGAGGAGGTAGAAATTGTTAAGTTGATCCGCCAGAAACGAGAAATTGAGCAACTCAGTTACAGCAAAATCGCAAAATATTTAAATCAGAATCTCATTCCAGCAAAACGTGGTGGCAACTGGTATACAGAAACAGTCAAAACGGTTTGTACCAATCCTGTTTACGGAGAGCCAATCCGGATTAGAGGCCGGATGCGTCGTCCCGACTAATGGTTTTCTTTTTTCTGTGTCTAATCAGATATCCTAAAGCTAGGAAATTAAGTATAGTGTAGAACCAGATTAACCACCCTGATTTATCACGGTACCAAGAATCGTAAGTGGTTAATGCCATCACAGCACTCAAATGTCCTTCCTCGAAGAGTTTCATCCTTTTGGTAAGCACTTGCCCAGTGGCATCCCAGTACAAGCTGTAGCCGCTATTCGTAGCAAAAACTACAGGCACACGGTTCTCAAGACTTCGCCAACGCGTTATCATTTCGAGATAGTCACCGGCATTGGATCTTCCAAACCAAGCTAAATTCCCACTCAACACAATCAGGTTAGCGCCGTTAATAACCATGCTCCGAATAATCTCGGGTGAGAATCCATCAAAGCAAATGGGCGCTGAAATTTTGGCATCCCCAATTGGCATTGCTGTGAATTCCTGACCAGCCTCAAATTCGGAGATGTTAGGAATCATTTCCCTTAACCAAGCTGCCCAACTTGGAAACCAAGTTGAACCGGGAATACTTTCTCCAAATGGGATCAGAAAGATTTTGTTGTAGCGTCCGGCAATTACTCCATCAGAGTTGACCAAAACGGAAACACCAAAAAATCGATAGCTATCGTCTGCCTGCATTTCCCAGTCCACAGTACTTAGTAAGATGTGTACTTGTTCTTCTTTGGCAAAATTAGAGACTAGTTTTTTAGCAGAGGCATCTTTAAAAATTGGAGCTGGGAAAGTAGATTCTGGCCAAACTAGCATTCTTTGTAAATCATGATTTTTTTTATGAGTTGCAGCTAGAGCCCTCCTTGAGTCACCTAGCAAAGAATCAATGTTTCGAGTGCGTTCGGAGAACGCTAGGTCAGGATTAGAAGCTAGTTGTGCTAAAGAGAAGTTAGGTTGTAAAGAGACGACCTCAATCTGCGCTTCTGATTTGACATCCCGTAAATCCATTGCACGCCACCAGCCATAGAATCCAGCTAGCAAATGCACTTTTATCAATAGTAATGTTGCGAACTTGACGTTGAACCACTCATGTTTTTTTTGCTTGATACAACGCCAGACCAAGACGAATGTAAAATTACAGCCTACACTCAATAAGCTAAGACCTGGAGAGCCAATTATATCAGCGAACTGCTCAATATATGGTACTTTGTAGTAGGCGAATCCACCAAAACTCCATTCGAACAGACGAGGGTATTTAGGTTCCAGAGCGAGAATCCAAAGAATACGGACAGGAAGGTCAGCCCAGGAATGTTTAGGTAAAAATGGAAGCAAACACCCAAAATAGAAGAAGAAAATCAGGCCAACCTCTAGGCCATATCCAAAAGCAGTGACCAAGACGGCTAGTGGAAGTGGCAGATGACCATAGACGTGGGCACTGTTGGTTATGCAATAGCCCCCAATCACAGCACTGATAGATCCTGCAACGAAACTGTAACTTAGAATTTTGAAAAATGATTTGCGCCTCCTTTGCGGAATTGAGAGAATTTCTTCGTTAAGAATCAATAATGGAACTAATGCCACAAGCCCCAGCAATGGAAATCCAAACCCTGGAGTGCTTAAACCAAACATCACCCCACTGCTTGCAGCCACCAAAAGTCTACGCCAACGATTGCAGAACGCCTTCCTAGTCCAATGAACATCATTCATGATTAACCTTACGCCACATTCTATTGAAAACCCGATCTTGGTTGATGACGAGGAATACTATCAATTGGTGTATCGTAAGGAAAAAGGCTGGAGCCACTGTAAGAGCCGAAAAGAATGCTTAGCAAAGCTTCACTATCTCCGAGATGGATTAGCTCTCGGCAAGATCGATGAAGCTTCTTTTCGAGAAAGGGAAGCAAAAATAGTGCTGACGTGGTGGATGCAAGGGCTTTGAAAAATCACTGATTTGATTTGCCCTGCAAATGTTATTCTGCCCCTGCGGACCCTATTCTACTAAAGATATATTCTAGTCTATTCAGGAAATAAATGAAGTATTGCAGTACACGTGGAGGGGTTAGTGATCTCAATTTTGATGATGCAGTCATGATGGGCCTTGCCGAAGATGGAGGTCTATTAATTCCACAAGAATTGCCTTGCATTAAGGACAAACTCAAACAGTGGCGTTCGTTAAATTATCAAGAACTATGTCTTGAAGTACTAGATTTGTTTGTAGGTGATTCTTTCGATAGATCAGAACTGAAAGCAATGATTCATCAAAGTTACAGAAGTTTTCGAAAATCAAGTATCACCCCAGTTGTTCCAGTATCTTCCATACATGTACTAGAATTATTCCACGGCTCCACCTTCGCCTTTAAGGATGTGGCACTTCAGTTGTTGGGGAACCTCTTTGAGTCACTACTTTACAGAAGGGGAGAACGATTACGAATTCTGGGTGCGACTTCTGGAGATACTGGTAGCGCTGCTATTCATGGTATGCGACACCGGAAAAATATTGAGATCTTTATGTTGCATCCATTTGGTCGAGTTAGCCCCATACAAGAGCTGCAGATGGTTACAGTGACTGATGAAAATGTACACAACCTTGCTGTGGACGGAACATTTGACGACGCTCAAAACATTGTCAAATATCTTTTCAACGATGTGGAATTTAAAAAAACTCAGCGATTGGGGGCTGTCAATTCAATCAATTGGGCTAGAGTTCTAGCCCAAATTGTCTACTACATATATGCCCACTGTCGAGTAGCGCGAAGTCCTGAAATTCCAGTTGTTTTCTCAGTACCAACCGGGAACTTTGGAAATGTCCTGGCAGGATACTATGCAGAGCAAATAGGCCTGCCTGTTGAGAAATTAATTGTAGCCACCAATTCAAATGATATTCTCCATCGCCTATTCAGCAAGGGTGAATACCACCAAGAAGGTGTTCAAGAAACGCTAAGCCCGTCAATGGATATTCAAATTTCAAGTAATTTAGAGCGCTATCTGTACGACTTGTGCGATAAAGATCCTAAAATTCTACAAATTTGGATGGCGGAATTTCAGACTTCAGGGAAATTAACTCTCACTGGGGACTACCTAAAAACGGCACAAATCCAGTTTGAGTCAGTTCGGGTGGATGATGAGGAGACTGTGGCAACTATCAGTGAGGTGCATTCAAAGCATGGATACCTGCTAGATCCACATTCTGCTGTTGGGTATGCTGCAGCGCGTAAGATTTCTCCAGCTAGTCCGGTAATAAGCTTAGCATGCGCTCACCCTGCAAAATTTGCTAATGCTATCAAACAAGCCACAGGCAATCCTCCTCCTGAACCTTCTGAATTGGCTAGTCTACGTAACCGTGACACGAGATGTCATCGTTTACCTGCAACTCCTGAGTCAGTCCGAGACTACTTGGAAAAGACCATTCCGAAGTATGACTGATTCAATTTCTTACTCTCAGTTTCGCAAAGACCAACGGAATTCCTGGATAATTAGACTAAGTCGAAACCTACAATTTCAACTCTTCAAATTTGGTTTATGGTTGGGAGATCGACTCACGATGAGCCAACTTCAAAAGATAGGTCGTGGAATTGGTAAACTTGCTTATTGGTTACTTTCCAAAGAGAGAGGCATCGCAAGGGCTCAATTGGCGCGAGTCTTTCCTGAGGTCTCAGAATCCACTCGTTCACAGTGGGTGCATGAATGTTTCAGGCACTTTGGGATGCTATTGATGGAATTCTTTGCCCTAAACCACTTGATGAAAAACTATCAAGAACATGTGATTGTTGAAGGCTATTCTCTCGTAGAGCAGGCACTAGGAAAAGGGAAAGGTGTGATCTTCGTGGGGCTTCACATGGGGAACTGGGAGATGCTTCTACCTTTTGCAGCAGAAAAAGGACACTATGCTGCCTTAGTGACAACTAACGTTCCAGATGAACGCCTGAATGAATTGATCCGACAACATCGGCAGAGGGGTAATCTGGAATTGATCCCCAGGGGCGATCCTCAGACGCTGCGCAAAATTCTTCACTGTTTTAAACGAAATGGAATTCTGTTTCTGGCTATAGATCAGGATACAAATGTCCCAAGTATTTGGGTCCCATTTTTTGGGATGCTGGCTAAGACACCTGCAAGTGTTGCCAGGATTGCAATTAAAACCGGGGCTCCAGTATTAGGGTTTACCACATTGCGGCAACCCGATGGTAAATTTGAGGTAAAGATTTATGACTGGGGTAGCTTTCATTCAGATTTTAAAGTCTTGGAGGAAGATCTGTATAGAATTACTCGTTGGCTCAATCAAAGGATTGAGGAACTGATCCGAATTGACCCTCCACAATGGGCCTGGTTTCATCGACGCTGGCGTCATCAGGCCTCTACGGAAGATGAGGCTTTTTCCAAGAAGATGGAGCAAAAGCTTGGGGAAGGATCGAACTAACGATGGCGTTTGTAGTCTCGAGGCAACGAAAAATCTTTTACGATCTTGATGGTTCACGAGGACCATACCTTTTATTGTATCCTTCCCTGTGGATGGATCTGAAATCTTGGGAAGAAGCAGGGTATCTGGATGTGTTGCAACAGGAGTATCGTGTTTTGAGAATGGATCCTCTTGGACAGGGAAGAAGTGATGACTCAGACGATATCTCAGATTATTTGCCAGAAGCACGGATACAGGATCTGTGTTGTTTACTGACCGCACTTGAATTGGACAACGTTCACTTTCTTGGCATCGGTGAAGGTGCACGTGTGGGGTATTTGCTCTCAGCTCGGGAACCCCATCGTCTTCGGTCAATGGCGGTTCTGAACGGACACCCCTACATTCCTGAAGAATATGAAAAGAAGACTTGGCAACAGTATTTAGACTGGGTTAAAGCGCAGGATTGGGATAAGCTTCGTCGGGAACCTGTTTTAAAAGAATTGTCAGACTGTCAATGGGATAGAATTCAGAAGGTAAAAGGCAGCAATCGAGTTGCTGCCTTGCAAGCAGAAATACAATGGCCAGGCGTAGATCAAGATCTTCCACCTGCCCCAAGTGCCCCAGGCATGCTCTTTACTGGTACTCGTGAACCTAGCTTCATGAAGATGCGTGAGGCGGGAAGAAACTGTGTCTATTGGCGATATCATATTTTCCCCCAACTTGAATACCGTAAGGGTCTTCTAGATTCAGAGATTTTGCTTCCAGCCTACTTGGATTTTGTCAGGCGACAACGATGGGTTCCTAGGAATTATGAGGGAGGCTAGGGTTGATAAAAAAGTATGCGAATCACTTAGGGACGTGAAGGGATATCACTTTACGAAAGAGATCCAGTCCGAACAGGAATCGAGTTTAAAGCAACGATTCTTTTTCTTAATAATTCAGAGATTCGGCTATCTGAAAACACAGAATTTCAAATTCAAGAAGCTTCTGAGCAAGGTGCTGAAGGGTGTATTTTTCGAAGAAAATTATTACTGTGATTTGGAGCACTCTTGAGCAATTTTTTCGGCAAGAAGGATCATGCATTGACTGAAACTCCCCATTTTGAATTAAAATTTGTGGAAACCGCTTTTCATTTGCAAGTGTCGAAGGAGCAAGGATATATCTCTCTTTCCTCAGGGAAGTTACCTGGTCAATACTATCGAGGAAAGTCACTTCTTGAACTGGGCGAGACAGTCCATGGTGTGGAACAGAGTGACACTTTCTCAGACCAAATAAGAAATTTGACTCAACAACTACAGCTACAGGCTGAGCCAAGAGAACTCGTAAGTAGACGCAGTTCACAAAAGCAACGACCTCGAATTCGGGCTTGTACCCGAGCAGTTAAAGCCAATGGTGCTGGATTATTACTTCGCATTTTGACAGATGGCGAAGGAGTCCGCGTTTCCAAAGAAGTGAACTTGGGTGAAGATGTGAAGGCAGAGGTCGAAGTTCAGTTGCTCGCCCCAGATCGACTGTACCAGAAGGGTCTTTTATATTTTGCAGTGATGGTCGACCTCTCTCTTGGTTTAAGAATCTCGGGTTCTGATTTTGAAATTCCAAAGTCAGGTGCTGTCAAACTCTTAGAGATTGATGCAGATACCGGTCAAATTCTGCCGGGGAAATGACCTTGTTGTTGTTGTTCTGGACTATCGGGGCCTTGAGCCTCGGTTGGCTGGCTGAGCGATGGTGGTGCCAAATACTTAAAGAGGCTGCAATCTCACAGTTAATTCAGCGTTGTTCTTCCTGTCTCGAAATGCAGACAGGCTGGCGTAAGTCACTCCTTTTAGATGCCCTTAAAAACAGAGGAAGATGTCTGAAATGTGGTGCTCGCTCCCCATGGCTAGCTTTGGGTTTCCCACTCGGAATTTGGTTAGGATTTTGGCCTGATAGACCACAAGAGCCTTGGCAACTTTGTCAGGAATTGCTACTTCTCTGGTCTTTGCTGCTCATTGCTACAATTGACTGGCATACGATGTGGATTGATTACCGCATTATCACCCTGACATTGGCCCTACAATTCACGATTTTGTTGTTGAATGACCTTGGCTCAGTCCGTGAGGCAGTTTTTGGTGCTTTACTCGGAGCTGGTGGACTGTACTTGCTAGGGGTGCTGTATGAGGCTCTCCGAGGTAGAGCGGGACTTGGAGATGGAGATCCTGCGGTCATGGCATTGATTGGAACCTGGACTGGCCCTGATGGACTGGTTTTTGTCGTCTTTGCTGCAGCGATCAGTGGAACGCTATTTGGGGGTTTATGGCTGCTGAAGAATGGCCAGAATTGGCGAGAAACCCCTGTGCCTTTCGCGCCATTTTTGTGCCTGGGCGGACTAATAGTACATTGGATATATCCAGAAATTCTTGACCAATGGCCTCTGCATCAAATTTTCTGAGTATTAGATATAATATGAGCCGATGAAGGCCAAATACCAAACCATCTGTTGGTTGATCACTGGGATTCAGATACTTTTCTCAATGAGCGCGAGCGCTCAGGAAGAACCAATGAGTATCTCTGGGGTGGAACTACTGCGCAAAGGTGAACAAGTTAGTATCACTCTGCAAACCAGTGGCAAGCCGATCTATGAGCTCAACGAAAATCTCAAAGCTCGTACCTTGGTTGTCAAGTTTCGCAACACCAAGGCGGCATTTGTAGATGGACGTCGTGATCGATTGTTTAATGATCCTCAAGTTGAAGGAATAAGGTTTTTGGATATGGAGCCCGATACTTGGGCTCAATTCAAACTTCGTAAGGATAATTTAATTTTTGACATGGTACCAGGCAGTAACCCCGGACAACTGGTCTTCCGATTCCGTCCACTAATCCAACTACCTCCTGTTACACTTCCGCCAGAACCAGAGCCAGCTACTATTGCCTTGAAAGCTTTGGAATACGACGACAGTAATCCTGATTTCACAACTCTGACTTTCTCGTTTACTAGTCCACCTCGCCTGTTTGTTTTGGAAAACCCTCAGGACCGAACGGTTCGGTTACGGTTCGCGGATACAGCCCCGGGAGACGCGTTTACCCTGACACCCTATGAAGATGGTCGTGTAAGAGTCGATGAATTGACCACTGATCCTAATCAAGTATTTGTCACTTTGGGGCAGATTGCTACAGATTTCAGGCTTGAAAAAGATGAGTTCTCAGATCCTGCGCGTTGGGTGATTCGAATCTATGGTCAGCCTGTTTTTCAAGACATTGCTATTGAGGAGGAGGATGCTTCATTGACGCCTGATGAAGTTGCCAAATTAGATCGGGAAAAACGTGTTCGTAATGCAGAGATAAGAGTGGCATATCAACAAGGTGAGAATCATTTCCGAAAAAGTGAATACGACTTGGCGATTGAGCAATTTCAGAAGGCGTATGCAGCGGGGAAAAATGGTGTTGGTGAATTTGAAGACGAGTGGAACCCACTAGCTATTCAGTCTTTGTTTAGGATTGCTGACACAAAATACACCCAATTGGAAAGGCGACGAGGAAGAAACTATCATCAAGCGATTGATGACTATACAACTGCGATCAGGGTGTCGAATTCAACAGAAATTGTGAAAGACTTGATTCCACATGCCCAGTTCCGCATTGGTCGAAGTTACCAGCAGATGCGCTTCAGCCAAGAGGCGAACAACAGCTATGAACTTCTACGAAGAGACTTCCCTTCATCCTACGAAGCTCAGGAATCCTCTTTCTGGCAAGCACTGAATCAGATTGCTAGACGAGAATGGGGCCAAGCAATTTTACAGTTTGAGGAATACCTCAAGGCGATGCCAAACCCAAAGTTCATTCATATCGCTTACTACAAGATAGCTCAGGCTTATTACCAACAACAGAAATTTCCCGAAGCTAGAGACTTTTTTGATCGAGCCCGATCACTCGACAGTAGCTATGTTCAGGAAGACCCAATGTTGCTCTTCCATATGGGAGAAACTTACTACGAAAATGCCGATTACGATGTGGCTCGAGAAATCTTCCAGCTACTTCTTGATCGCTATCCAGAAGCAGACTTCTCAAAATTTGTCGCACTGCGGTTAGGTGATTTTCTTAGAGATGAGGGTAAGGAAGACGAGGCGATTTCTGCTTACAGCAATGCTATTCGAAGTTATTCATTGGAGATAGCTCTGATGGGCAAGCTTCGTATTGCCAACATCCAGGCGGAGCGACCCTACTCCGATGAATATCGCCAAGCACTGCGAACCTATGATGAAATCATTACGCTTTATCCGGATTCTCCACAGGTTGAAGAAGCAAAATTACGCAAGGGGCTGACTCTCACACTCTACGGAGCATACCGGGAGGCGATTGCTGCGCTGGAAGGCTTCATGGAGGAATACCCTCAGAGTGTCTATGTGCGCCGCAACATCATACAGGAGAATATCGATGAGAACTTGAAGGGATTAGTCGATCGTGCTTACCAACGTCAGGATGATCTGGGTGTGGTAACGATCTACCGGGATTACCAGGCCAAGTACCTACTCAATTTTCGATTTGACACGACACTATTCCAGATCGCCCATGCGCATCAGAAATTAGGTTTCTACAATGAAGCAATGGACCTCTATCGGTTTCTGGAAAGTCGTGTGGGGGGACCTATGTTGCAATTGTTGCAATTACAGGCTGCTGAGACTTTGATTCAAGCAGATGACTTCCAGCAGGCCCGGGATCAGCTAGCCCGTTTCCTTCAACAATACCCAAATAGTGTTTACGATGCAGACGTTCGTAAGAAGCTGGCTGATGTCTACAAGCAAGCCCAGGAATTTGAGAGTGCAGCTATTGTTTACGAGCAAACGATTGAGAAGTATGAACAGGATACGGATCTGCTTCAGGCTGAAGTAGTCCCAGAACTCTATTATGAACTGGGTTTAATGTATGAAGAGATAGGGCGCTATACTGAGGCTGCGGAGGCTTTCCAGAAATCCATAGCTACATACAATCATCCACTAATTGAACCGGATGTTCCGAATTATGTTGTGCAAAGCCATTTTCGTGCGGCTGAGATGCTATATAAAGTCCGTAGTGATGAACGGGCTCTGTCTCAATACGAGCAGGCGATTGTGACTTATGCCAATTGGCCAGATGAGCGGGTGCAGGAGCAAATCAATTGGGCTCGCTATCAAACCGGTGTGCTGCATAAGGATATGGGACAACTCCAACAAGCCTTGGAGATCTTTGGTGATTTGATGGAAAAAACTCCAGCCAGCCCTGCTTTATGGCAACAGTTGTCCAGTGAACAACACCAGGCATTGGGCCGCCAGCTGGCTTACGAAAACTACCTCAATGACTAAAATTTCCTTGAAACTCAAACATATAGACTTTATGGTAAAAAGCCTATTTTCTGGGGTGTAGCCAAGTGGTAAGGCAGCGGGTTTTGATCCCGCCATGCGCAGGTTCGATCCCTGCCACCCCAACCATCCTTCCATTTCAATGCGCAATTCCAAATCGCTAGCATTAAGGAAGCTCAAGACGGTTCACCCGCCAGATTTCTAACAGAAAAATTCTGTAAATCTTACTTTAAGGAGCGAATCGCCCAGACACCCCAATCCGCTCAACCCAAGGAATTTGTTCTCTGAAGTCACCGATCGTATGTCCAACTGACCAGCATCAGAAAAGCAAAGGTCGTTGATCTAAAATCTTCACGTTTTTCTGATTTACATGCCATCCTCAGTTTCTCCAATACAATCCATAGATAAATTGTTCCGACCTAACGGGAGATTGTTTTACGGGTGGTGGATTGTTGTCATCGCGGCACTGATTCAGTTTATTGGTGGGGTTTTATGGATGCAAAGTTACGGGCTTTACACGGTCGTTCTGCATGATGAATTTAGCTGGAGCATGACGGTCCTTTCGGGGGCTTTTGCTCTGACTCGTGTGGAAAGTGGTTTACTTGGCCCCCTACAGGGCTGGTTGGTCGATCGTTATGGT
>MDTD01100376.1_pt1 | contig 17734 bp, 14 predicted proteins | sample 811221 | NCBI WGS metagenome assembly MDTD01 (sample SAMN05326646, study PRJNA326480) | marine metagenome | isolation source: seawater | place: Pacific Ocean: South West | collected 2011 | reverse complement strand
TAGCTAATGTGATTAATTTTATGAACCCACAAGTTATAACCTATGGTGGAGGTCTAGCTGAAGTTGGGCCCATATTAACTGAAACTATTTTAGAAACCGTTAAGGAAAGAGCAATCTCCACTGCATTTGACAAAACCTCAATACTAAAAGCCAACTTGGGCAACGATGCAGGAATCATCGGGGCCGCATTCCTACATCGCATCAACAAGTTTGGAGAGATTTCCTAAATGAATGAAACACCCAAGACTCTATGGGTTCTGGATTTAGGCTCTTGGGCAGTCCGTCTACTCAAGGTGAAAGCTCTATATGGCAATTTAGTAAACTGGGAATCTTTCGAGCATATCCACCAGACTAGTATCCAAGAAACTTTAAATTTTAAACAAGGCTATCTTAATCTTCTGCCGGGTGCACTGCAGCTATTAATCGAAAGATCTGGAGTTAGTGGTCCGATCCATGTACTACTTCCTTCCAGCATTTTTAATTATAATCTAAATTCTGAGCACGACCGTAATCTGGAAATTAATCTCAACGAAAATATTCGCCAAGAGATTAATAGCTTACTGGCTAAACAAGGCCTGGAAGCTGCCTTTCTTGGATCAGGAATTTCTGCAGAAATCGAATATCTACGCAGCAAAGAATTCCAACGTGAGGATACTACATTTCTTATGTCATTGAATTACTCTGCGAGCTATTTTGCGGAAATAGAAAATGGCATATTGAAAAACTTCTTACAAGACACATCTGTCAATGGCATGAAGTTCGACTCCATGATGCAACGTTCACTTAATTTTCAAAATTCAAGCCATGAAATTCTAGATTGGAAAAAAAATAAATTCGCATTATTACCTGTATATAGACCCATGCAAGAAAGACTCCCTGATTTCCACGTGGTAAAAGATTTTTTGAGTCTAATTAATACACAACTAGATCAATGGGAAAACAATAAACCTAACACTACTATATTTTTAAGCGGCGGCGTTACTCAATTAAGAAATCTAGATGCATATTTAGAAGGTACGAGGACAAACCAATATGAGTCCTTTTGCACAAGTTTTTTCAATGAATGGCTTGAAAATACCACTCTGGGCTCCGACAATCAAAATGGATGGTCAGCATGTTTTGCACATGCTGCTCTCATCATGCACCGGGAGAAAACTAATGTCGAGCCGAACAGGAAAGTATCAATCTAACAATCAAGAATGGAGCCATTTTGGCCTTCATCATAATTTCAACAGTCAACAAAATAAACGCAAACAAATTGAATTTACAGCGTTTCTAATTATTGTTTTAATGGCTTGCTTTTTCACAGGTTACTATTTTTTGTAGGAGTTTGAATGGGTCTCAATCCCCTACAACTTGAATTTGAAATTCAAAAAATTCTATACAAAGGAAACAGCAAATTAGTAATCTACGCATTACAAATTGCTCGCGAATTTAAAATCTCATTGCGTAAAGAAATTATCGAAAGTCTTTTAAAAAATCCCCCTTTGGAGGTAACTCAAGCCCTTCTACAATATCTAGTGGCTGAAGAATCCTCGTCAGTATTCGATCATTGCCTAGCCATCATAGAACAATACCCCGGCGTTAGAGCGAGTTTAGCAATGCGAGTTCTTTTATTACCGCAAGTTTCTGCGCCAAATGACTCACAAATGAAGAAAATTTTAACATTGATTAGCCATAGCGAAAACGATCTAGAAACTGCAAGCCTTATAAAGATAATGCATGGGGCCTCTGAGCAACTACCATTGAGATGGTTCAAAGCAATCCTGCAGCACCGTAGCTTCGAAGTTAGACTAGAGTCCACTCGCTTAATGGCCTTCACAGCTCGAGAAGAATTAAGGGGATTGTTAAATAAAACTTGGCAAAGAAAAGATAATGGAAAACCTTGGGCGGGAGTTGGTTTGTGGAAACTGGGCGATCCTAGATTTTTAGATTACGTAAAAAATAATCGAAAATTCATAAAATTGTTAGCCTACTGTGGAAAAGATCCTCAAATAATCGAGCTACTACAGAATGAATTACGCACTTCCAGTTCTTTGGAGGCGGCGTGGGCACTCAAAAAATTAGGGCACAAGCAATCTACGTCTCTCATACTTGAGACGAGTTTAGAAAAAGCTGGAACAATTTTAGGCCTAAGTCTGTTCAACCTAGCTGAATCGTTGGATTCAGAAACTTGCATGGGAACTCTTCAACGTGCTATTGAACTAGAAGAAATCAATCCAAGTGATGGTAATTCCCTAGATAGACTTATAGAATTAGCCATAGGCACTCGCATTGCGATGGAACTTGAAAATAAACTTGCTGGTCAGCGGATTCCCGAAAATAAAAAACAGGCTCTTGAAACTAATCTGTTGAATCAAAACGAACGCTGGATAGCACCTTTAATATGGAGAAAATGGTCAGAAAGTAAAGATATCTTATCCACACACCTACCATGTTGATACTATGCGCACAGTAGCCGATTTACATTCTCATAGCTTGTTCAGTGATGGTTCTCTTACACTTGATTCCGTGACTGAAGTAATAAGAAATAGAAATTTGAGCGCCTTTTCAGTCACCGACCACGATAGTCTTGAATTTTATCGACAGGAAATACAACCTGACATTAAATCTCGACTTATTCCTGGAACTGAGTTAAGCACCCATTTCAAAAGTCAATCGGTGCATCTATTAGTCTACTGCCCGTGGCCGATACCAGAATCTCTACAACAATTGGTAAATGAATTCGCAGTATATCGAAAAAGTCGTTTTCTGAGAATTTGTCAGGATCTTTCCAAACTTTACCCTCAATGGGATTGGACTTCCACATCTCAAACATCTCAATTTACCAGTAGATCGTTGTGTCAATTTATCTCAAAAAGAACTGAGCAAAAATCACTAAGATTAATTTACAATAAATATTTATCTAAAATTGATATGGGCTATGAGGAATTTCCAGAATTATCCGAATTGCTTCGGCGCTTACAAAACATAGATAGTGTTCGAAGTTTCATAGCTCATCCAGGATATCGTGGGAAACTTTGGGAATCCTTCTGGAGTGAGTGGAAAAGTTTAGGCCTGACGGGGTTGGAACTAATTCACCCTATACACAAAAAAAGTCTAAGAAATTATTATAAAAAAATTCTCAAAAGAGAAGGACTAATAGGTACAGGTGGGAGTGATTTCCATTTCCCCGGTGGAGGTGCCGCAGGTCCGGGGAGAATGGGTCTTGATACTCATCAGTGGAAAAACTTTAGACAGCAATGTCAACTTTTAAACTGTGAGAATTCTTACACGAAAAATTAAGTTAGAATTGCTACAATAAATCGAAAAAATATCAAAAATGCATAACTTAAATTCAATCTTTAAACTTTTACTCTTATTCTACGCACTCCAAAGTACTTCTTACGCCAATTTTCGGAAAGGTGTAGAGTTTTTTGATATGGCCCGCTACAGAGATTCGATGAAGGCCTTCAAAGCTTCCATAAAAGGAAAAGAACAAGTTGGAAATTCTTATGCCTACTTGGGTCGCATTTATTTCAGGGCTAGAGAATACGAAAAGGCACATAAAGCATTTCTTAGAGCCGTAAAATCTGAAGCTGATAGCGAAAGACTATTGGATGATTTCAATAGATGTCTGGTTAAATTGCGCGGAATCATGGAACTCCCCGATTTTACAAAACTTCATAAAGACACCTACAAAAATGAAGTTTATGCCGTACCCGTAATCTACTACCTACTTAATAACCTGCATATCAAGGGCGAGTACGCGGAAATCCTAAAGATCTACGAAAAAGTGAAACAAACACCAAGTTTTCAATTAGGCCAGCGAACAGTCCCACAAAGCATGAGTTCTATATATTTCCACCTAGCCACCTCTTACTTAAACCACTCGGATGATCAAGGGCTAGCACTCAAATTTGCCACCAAAAGCACTCAACTTGACCCACTTAATCAAGCCGTCAAAAAACTGCACAGAAGATTATTAGATGCGCAACAAAAGAAAGTTTCTCAATTGCTTAGTAAAGCAAAGAAACACTTTATCGATCGGAACTTCGATAGCGCACGAGATATTTATAATCAAGTCCTAGAAATAAAACCTAACCATCCTGTGGCTTCAAGTGGTTTAGAAACTTGCAAACTAGCTCGCAATAGCTACAAAAACTTACAAGAAGCTCGCGAACTACTAAAACAGAACCGCCATGAAGCTGCGTTAAAGAAAATAAGATATGCGCTTTTAGCCTACCCTGAAAATTATGAAGCTGTAAATTTACAGAAGGAAACTAAAACAAAAATCCTCAAAAAACTCAATATAAAAGCGCAGCAGGAAGAAGCTAGACAAGAGCGAGAAAAAAGGTACTTCTCGCTACTAAGCCAATCAAGCAACCTAATTAATAACAATCTTTATGATGATGCAATAGAACTACTTAATGAAGCCAATCAAATAAAGTCTGAATCGAAACGCGTTAATTCCTTGTTAACTGAGGCAAAAACCAAGAAGAAGCATTTTGAAGAATACAAAGCAGCGATTGAAGATTTTGAATCCAAGAAATGGCAGATTGCACTGAAGGGCTTTTTAAAAACCAAAGAGAAGGCACTAAATTTGAGTGACTTGGAAAGTTTTATCATAGAATGTAACTATAGGTTAGCAAATTATGACGAGGCTATTAAGCGCGCAGAAGCTTATCTAAATCTATACACAGATAATCGAGAAATTTTATATTTTCTCGGCCGTTCTTACGAAGCTTTAATTACAAACAACGAGGATAATCGGGAATCGGCAATGTCAGTTTACAAAAAACTGATAATTGTTGAAAAAGACTATCTGGATACTCAGAATAGGCTCACTCGATTACAAAGGGATAAATGGGTTCCCATAATTTTTGTCTTACTCATCTGTTTCATCTTTATAACACTATTCGTATGGCTTTATAAAACTCGTAAAATTAGAGCCAAATACGCTTATATGAGCACAATAGACAAACTTCTAAACTCGAAAAACTACTCAGAATTAGCAAGAATTTTTGAAAATTTCTTCAATATTGACTTTACGATGCAAGAAACCTTGAAATATATCCCGACGTTTATGTTAGCTATGGTTGAAACTGGTCGCTTTGACCAGTGTCTTGATCTAGGACCTAAAGTCTTAGGTGTAATGCCCGAGCACCGACAAGCTAAAGTGTTAATGGGACGCGCAAACTATCAGAAAGGCAAGATAGACCCCTCAACAATTAAATTCTACTTGGCACTACTAGATTCGGAATATATTAATGATGAAATAATCTCATGGGTTGGACATAAAATCATAGAACTTGATATTACTAAGAAAGAATGTCTACCACTCTTGAAAGCATTCAACATGATTCACCCCGAAAACAATGAATGTCGCAAATTCTTAATAGATCATCTCGATAAAGAGAAAATCATAACCCCTCAACTGCTTCAGGTTTTACAGATGGAAATACAGTACAACAAATCTGATACTCGCTGTCGCATACGCTTAGCTGAATACTTCCTCAAGCGAAAGAAGCTAGATGAATGCATAAAACTGTGCGAAGAAGTAATCAATTTAGATATCAATGATAAAAAATTACACCCTATACTCTACTCAGCGTATGAAGAAATGAATAACTTAAATGCGTTACAACCTCTTTATGAATCTTTATTACAACTTTATCCCAATTCGATAACTCTCCAAGAAGCACAAAACAAAATCTTACTTGGCACTGGTGAAACCGCGATTTCACAAACCAAGTTAAACTCTTATCAAAATAATGAAGATGATAATTCGGGAACTAGTCAATCTTAAACCATGCATATGAACGCTATTTTTCTTTGCTGTCTATTACAACTAATATCCGCAACAAACTTCGCAAATAATTTAAATGTATCCGAATCAGAAAATCCAAATTATTTAATAGGTCAGCAATTTTTTCTCAAAGGTGATTTTGCTAAGGCTAGAAAGCACTTTGAACGTTCATTAACTTTTGACCCAAATCATGCAGCTTCACATTACGCAATCGCAAAAATTCATTTCTTATCAAAAGACCCTGTAAAAGCATTCGAGTATTTTCGTAACACTTTATCATTACAGAAAGACTTTAGAGACGCATCTGCACTTTTCAATCAAACGCTTGAAGCAATTCGAGCTAATTATGATCCAAATAGTAAAAACCCCAGACAATTAAGTGCTCAAATATACCTAGATTTCAAGTCTGGGCGAACTGGGTCCGCTAAACGTCAAATTGACTGGCTCGTCAAATCACATCCAGATTTTGCAATGGGCTGGGACCATTTAGCTAATTATTTTTACAGATTAAAAGATCTTAATCAATCACTTAGCTACTTAAAAAAAGCTCTCAGTCTGGAACCAACGAACCCCACAATTTTCAAGCATTATGAATCGACCTACTATTTGAAAAATCACGAAATCATGCCTAAGAAAGATCTTACACCTTCCATGCGAAAAAGATCTTCTGATCAATCTTCTGACAATGCTCTAATAGACAGATTTATTGCAAATGAAATGACTCGGAATGACAGCCTAAAAAGTACAGAAATTGACATTAGAAACTCCCCAGAAAGAGAAGATACAATACAAACATCATCGGCAAACGATAGTAAATTCTTCAATAAGCTACTCTCTAAAGAAAGTAAATTAATTCCAGCGAAAACAGAACAAGCGAAAAAGAGTTTAGAGAAATCTAATGCAAAGCCCAAGCCAGTCTATGAACCCTTACCAGAAGTAAAAAGAGATAGAAACATTGAGAAGATTGATCTCATCAATAGAGCTCGCGAAGCCTATAACAATAAAAATTGGGTAATTGCCGCCACTTCCTACGGAATTTTGTCTGAGAATAATCCTCAAGATAAATTGTTTAGCAAACGTTTTGAAGAATCCAAAAAGTTTGATAAATTCGAGCGCAAATTCCGAAAAGCTCGCGTACTATTGCAACGTGCTAAGAAAAATCCCAGTATATTTAATCAAGCAAAAGAAGAGTTTAGAAAACTAGACACGCGCATTTATTACAAACTCTATCAAAAAAGTAGTTTCGACAACTACTTAGCATCCATTGCCTTTACTCAGAGAGAATTCAAAGAAGCTGAAACATTATTCCGTTCATGGCTACGGCATGATCCTAATGATTTAGATAGCCACTATTACCTGTTGCTATGTCTAGATGCGTTAAAAAAGTACGACGCCAGTTACAAAGTTTATTTATCTGCAATGAAAATCGACAGTGAAAAGTTGCTGCAACTTAAAGGTGTCAATAAGATAAGACTAAAACTGTATCTCTTTAGATACTGGTGGATATTACTAATTTTTCTTGTAGCCTGGGGCCTTATTACTGCAGGCTATGCAGGGAATAAACTTATCAAAAGACGCGAGCATTCGGATCGTAAAAACCGACTGCAAAATGTACGAAATTTAGGAGCGGACAGAAACTGGCTCGAAATGATTCGTGCTATAGACAAATTACTTTTGGATAGCAAAAGTAATTCGGAAAATTACAATCTACAATACATGCGAGCAAACGCACTTTATCAATTGTCTAAATTAATTGATGCAGAACGCCAAATTAATGCATTGCTATCCAAAAACCCAGATGATCAACAAGCACTAACTTTAAAAGCACGAATTTTTCTGGATCAAAACAAGACTGATCTAGAGGCACTTAAACCTTATCGACTTTTAACTATCAAAGACCCTACAAATTTGGACTTAATGAAAGTTTTACTTCAAACCCTAAAGAAACAAAATATTTTTACTGCTGAAACCGAATCAGTAGCACTACGAATTTTAGATATCGAAAGCTACAATAAAGACACCTTAAAAGACTTAACTGAAATTTATGTAAAATCAGAAACTTATAACTCCAAAAGCTGCGAAATAATGCGTAGATACTTGGAGATCTATACCCGTGAACCATTAGTTCTACTGCATTATGTGAAAGCCTTAGTTCGTACAGAAAATTACATTGAAGCTATCCGTAACGGAAAGAAGCTCATCGATATCAATCCCGACATCGAGGAAGCTCACAGACTACTTATTGAAGCTTACGACCATCTTAATATGCGAGACGAAATGAATTCTTATTATCACAGCCTAAGTCTCGAATTTAGTTCCTCTAAAATCGTGGAACAAATGTACAACATGATTCAGACTACGTATAAATCATCCGGTATTGATCATAATAAACTTGATGATAATCAAGAGATGGAAATAACAGAGGTTGCCTTTAGGGAAGCCTTAAACTTGCTTGAAAAGAAAGCTTATAAAGATGCTAGGCTCAAGTTTCAAACTGCTGCTACTGATGATAGATTCACTCTGCGAAGTCAAATTCTTTCTACTAAAGCCAGCTTAAATTTGGATGATTTCGAATCCGCCTGTTTTTATCTTAAAAAACTAAATTTACAAGAACACAAATTAGACGAAGAGGCTTTAGATACTTTATATTCTGTGGCTGAACGCTATTGTAAAGATGACAATAATGTACAAGCGCTTCAATTATTTCAACTAATTGCTAAAAATGATGTTAGCTTCAAAGATGTAGTTCAAAAAATAGAACTATTATCGAGTAATTCTTAGTTATTCAAAAATTGAGAGTCTTCAAATTATTCCAATTATCCTACTTTTTGTAACTTTAGTATCACTCATATTTTCAAAATAGACGAACAATTAACTATGAGGAAATGGACGATATTGTTGTGCTTAGTAGTTGCTATTCCTGTACATGCAGTGAAAGTTTCTCGTGCCAAAGTTGAAATTCGCGAAAACCGCAAGGTAGCTCAGCTTTCGCTATTCTTACAAATTTCAGAAAACGAAATAATTCCGGACGGCAAAACTTACGAGATGGAATTAATTCAGGAAATGAAAAAAGCTCTGTACAAAGTAATTAAATCGAAGCGAAAACTTAAATACCATGATCGCTTTACACATGTCTTTGTAACTGCTCTAGAAAACGAAGGCGCTGAACGCATAGCGGCATTAATCTCCAAAACTCCACGTGAGAGATTCCCCGTAGTCAGCCTTTTTCCAAGAGAAGCTGAGTTCAGTGAAAGCGAGACTTTAGCACAGCAAATTCCGCTGACGGTAGCAGAACAGATCGCCTCGCGTGATTCCTAGTTTTACTCCGAGTCTTCAAAACCTCTCATGCTAGATCTAATTTTGGATTGAAAAAAATCGTTCAATTCTTCAATCAGAATTCTTTTCTGATTCATACTATCTCTAAAACGAACCGTAACCCGATTATCCTCAAGTGATTCAAAATCAAAAGTAACACAGTAGGGAGTGCCTATTTCATCCTGACGACGATAACGCTTACCTATTTGACCAGCTTGATCATATTCGGTTCGAAAACCTTCATTTCTGAGACTTTGTTCAAGCCTAAGAGTGGGCTCAGAAAGTTTCTTCATTAGCGGCAAAACCGCGATCTGAACTGGGGCAATGTGCGGCTTAAAACGCATCACATTTCTAAACTCTTGCTTACCATTACTATCCTTTATAACTTCCTTCTCAAATGAATTACAAAGTATAGCCAAACTTAGTCGGTCTGCACCTATTGAAGTTTCGATCACATGCGGAATAAATTTACGACCACTGGACTCATCAAAATACTTCATTTCCTCTCCAGAAAACTTTTGATGTTGACTCAAATCAAAATCAGAACGGTCGTGAATACCTTCAACCTCTTGCCAGCCAAAAGGAAATTCCACTTCGATATCTTTAGCTGCATTTGCGTAATGCGCCAACTCCCCTTCGCCATGCTCATGAAATCGTAATTTAGAATCTGGCAATCCTACTCTTCTAAAAAAGTTAAAACGTTCTTTGAGCCAGTACTCAAAATGATCTGTTGAATCATCAGGATCTACGAAATACTGCATTTCCATCTGCTCAAATTCACGAGACCTGAAGGTAAAGTTCCTAGGAGTAATCTCATTTCTAAATGCCTTACCAATTTGTGCTATCCCAAATGGAATCTTTTTCCTGCTACAGCGCTGTATTACTCGATAATTTGTAAAAATTGCTTGGGCAGTTTCTGGCCTTAGAAATGATTGTGAACTCGAGTCAGTATTAGCTCCAATGTTCGTTTTTAACATTAGGTTAAAAAGTCGAGCCTCAGTAAAAGAGTCCTTTGCTCCGCAAGTGGGACAAGCTGACGTACTTTCTAATTGATCAGCCCTGAATCTCGATTTACACTCTTTACAATCCACCATAGGATCGGTGAAATTTTCGACATGTCCCGAAGCTTCCCATACTTTTGGATGCATTATAATAGAGGCATCTTGTCCCACTATATCACTTCTTCGTTGGACCATCTCTTGCCACCAATACTGCTTAATAGCATTCTTGAGTTCCACCCCATAAGGTCCATAGTCCCAAAAACCATTAATCCCGCCGTAAATCTCGGAGCTTTGGAAAATAAAACCTCGATGCTTACATAAAGCGACCAATTCCTTCATTTGAACTTCACTCATAAGAGTCCTTTCACTGATTTTTGAGACGGTCGAGTATAGCCTTTTTGTCCCTCTTATTCCAATCCAACTACCACAGCTCAATTAAATTTACGATACATTATAAGCATTAAATCATAATCTTTTGTATGTATAACACCGACATCAAATGTATGCGCTTACCTATCGCCATGACTCCACTAAACCTACTTTTAATTGCCTTGATGATAATTGCTCCGCAACTGGGCAAGGTAGCACGTGAAATCGTTGAAGAAAAAGAGAATAAAAAGAATTTGAATACTGTAATTTCACGTAGAGTCAAATCTCAAACTAATCTAAAGAGAAAAAAGATAGAAAACGGAAAACGTAAGAAAACTATCAGTCGATTGGCTTTACTTGAAAAGGCCGAAAAAAAGAAAAAAGATGTTTCGATTCAAGCCAAAAACAATATCGAACGTTCTAAAGGTGCATCTCCATCAAAATTTGATGACGGGAAAAACCTATTAAGTGCTATAAAATCTGAACATAAAATTTCGAAGCCTAGTGCACGCCCCCTCAAAAAGAATTTGGATAAAATATCTTTTATGAATCAACTGAAGGGTTTAGCTCGAAATAGAAATTATGAGCAAGCTGAAAAAATATTTATGAGCCGACTCGAAGACATGCGATTAGCTCCTTTAGAATCTTTAGAAAAGCAATCCAAGTTCAGAGACCATTTCTCTCGATTGGTGAAACAACTAGACTCCCAATCTACCAAAAACTAATCTTTACTTAGCCTTATCAGGCTCTTCGTTAAGTAAATCCGAATAAGATTGTATCAAAATCTGGAGATCGGTCCTCAACTTACGCTTTATGGCCTTATAACTACGGATATCATCAGTAAGTGCCTTGAGTTCAAGGCGAGCATCATCCAGCATTTTTTCAGCCTTCAATTCAGATTCCTTAAGCATTAAAACACTCTCACGCTGAGCTTGATGACGAATCTGCCCTGTAGCCTTTTGCGCCGACAGCAATGCATCTTTCAAGGCATGCTCCAAAGAAGCATTCTCTCCCAATTTATCACGAACTAACTTGAGCTCCTCAGAAGCTTTTCGATGATCCCTTTCCAATGCCTCATAATCGCGGGTTACCGTATTTAAAAAGTCTTTCACAGCAGCCTCATCTAAGCCGCCAAACTTCTTCTTTGGAAAAACCATATTTTGAATATCTATTGGTTTTAATCGAATACTCATTAACCCCCCAATGAAGACATTACAACGCTCTCAAACATTTGAATCCCAATCAGAACAAAGATCAATGAAAAATCTAGTCCACCCAAGGGAGGAATAAGTTTTTGAAATGGGAGACATAAAGGATCTGTAATCTCATTAACAAAAACTGTGAAATCATATATCGCATCCCCTGGTGAACTGGGAACCCAACTAAGAATAAAACGAGCAAAAATGATCATGTAAAGACAGCTAAACAGCAATTGAATAATCTGATTAATCTCAGCGGACATGTTAATTCTCCTGCCTACGGGAACCAAAGATAAGAGAACCTAGCCGAACCACTGTGCTCCCATATTCTAACGCCAACTTATAATCTGCTGACATTCCCATGGATAAAACTTCCATCTTAATGTGCTTAAATCCTCTATTTTTGAATTTCTTAAATAAGTGCTGCATGCATTGAAATTCCGAACGTACCACGGCTTCTCCAGCCAGATTAATCGATGATCCAATACACATCAACCCTTTTATTTTACAAAATTGTTGCCCTTCTTCGTCGATCTTTTCTAAAAAATCGTCTAATTTTTGAATATCTACGCCGCCTTTTTCCGATTCCTGAGAAATATTAACCTGAATTAGACAATTTTGCTCAACCTGTTTACGAGTACATTCCCGTTTAAGAATTTCCCATATTTTCATACGATCAACAGAATGAATCAATTTTACTTTACCTACAAGCTGACTCACCTTGTTTGACTGAAGCCTACCAATAAAGTGCCAGTTAATATCAAGGTCTTCGAGCTCTTGCTGCTTGCACCTCAAGTCTTGGATTCTATTTTCACCAAACTCACACAAACCAAGACTATAAACCTCCCGCAGACGCGTGGAGGGGAAAGTTTTACTGACTGCTAGCAATGTGGTATTATTCCCAAGCATCACCTGCAGGCGCTGTAGCTCGGCAGAATTCATGGAACTGCGCATTATAGAAGGCCGAATACTCACTGTCAAACTACCTCAAGAACGTCAAACTAGAACCCATTATCGTCGATGAATTTATAAAGGAGACATTTCTGTGGCCAAATATTTTGCTTGGTTTATTTGTATAAGTTTGTTGCTAATGGCCGGCTGTTGCGCCCCCAAAGGCGCCTCCAAACCTGAACTAGCATACCTTGTGGCCTACTCTATTTTGGATAAACGATTCAACACCTCCACCCGTCTTGATCTCACAGCAGATATTTTGAACGAAACAAACGAAGATCTTAAACTCTGCCAATTAACCCTAAACGACATGGAAGGCAACAGTTATACGCTAGATTATGAAACGATCCCTAGCTTTACGCAAGAGGGTCGTTATGATGCCATTCCATTGAAGGTGCCTATTAAGGATGGACTTCTTGGCGGACAAGCAGGCATTGAATATGACTCCCCAGGAAATTTGCGATTTCTTTTCATGACATCATTTGAAAGTGCAGTAATTAAATACCGTACCACTCAAGGGATTCAAGAACTGCAAATTGAAAACTTAGGGGACATAATTACTCGCTCACGAGAAGAAACTATTTCATGGATGGAAAAAGAACATGAGGAAAGAGAGAAGACCCTATCCTTCCTTAAAGAAAAAGCTGAAGAGAAAATAGTCGAACGCAAACAAAACAGTAAATCTACTGACTAACCACATCCGAATTATTATACCGCCTCGGTACGTCTAAAAATAGCTGGAATTGTTCGTATCAAAATATACAGATCAAAAAGTATTCCACGATTTTTAAGGTAGAAAAAGTCATACTTTAAGTGATCGTGAATTGGTTGTTTTCTTCCATAAATTTGCCAAAGACCAGTCAAGCCCGGCTTGATTAGAGAACGTTTCCAATGCCTTGAATCATAATTTTCAATTACCACTTCAACTAGTTCTGGCCTCGGACCAACTAAACTCATTTCTCCTTTAATAATATTCCATAATTGAGGCAATTCATCAATAGACGTTCTGCGCAACAACCACCCATATTTAGTTAGTCTTTTATCTTCAAAACCATCGGACTTCGCAAAACTTTGATCAGCACGAATCGGCTTCATACTACAAAATTTAACAATCGAAAAAACTTTCCCAAATTGCCCCACTCGAGACTGTCTAAAAAATATTCTTTCTTGAGTTAGTTTAAGAGCTAGCGAAACTAAAAGTATCAAAGGAAACCATATTGGAAAAAAGATAAATAGTAATGCTAAGTCCATAAACCTCTTACCCCTCTCAGAATACTCTCGGTAGTGCGGCTCAAAAAGGAATTGCATTAGATAATTCTCATATTTTTCAAAATCTGAATAATTCTTAAATAACATTGAAAGGCTTGTCATATCTCGAATTTGGACTGAAATTTGAGACCTTTCAATAAGAGCTTTTAATTTTTCTAGATCAGTGTCACTCAAACTACAAATCAAAACTTCATCAGGTTCACAGCGTTGTAAAAGTTTTACACCGCTATCCTGATCCATTTTCAGTAATGATTCACCGCCCAAAAACACAAACTTTAAACCTCGCAATTTACAAAAAGATTTAAATGAATCAAAGAAACATTGACTACCTGCAGTTAGAACCTTCCGAGCCCTAACTTTTTGGCTGGATATAAATAATTCAAAAATTGCGTAAAGTACAAAACTCCAAAACACAAAAAGTATCAAAAATGTTCGCGAAAAAAGATGATATTGCTGATAAAAAGCAATCATAGTAGCCAAAGCCAATAAAATTAAATGAATAAGAACACCCTCACTAATTCTGCAATTTAATGTTTTTTTTGACCAACTTTTTGAGAATACGCCGCGCCAATAAAACATAAAAAGAAACAAAGGGATAACCATGACTAAAAATTTTGGGTAACCAGTAAATTTGGAAGGACCACCAAGATAGAATGCCAACCATTCCTGCCTTAGATATAAGGCAATTAAGAAAGCAATAATTACCGATAGTGTACGTCCCAGAATGAATGCCATATTAGAATCTTTCACTTCATAACGAAGTATAGCCGAATGAGCGATTAGAACAAGTAATGTTTAATATTAAAATAGTGTACCTCATTCACTCATGCAGAGAAGACTAGGGCTTAATTGGGTCAATATAACTGGTTTGGATACAGAATTTGATTGCCACTCAAGTAAAACTCTCTCTAATGAATGCTCAGGTCTAATCGCAACATCAATACGACTCAGTGGATTTTTCATATTAATAATAAGACTACGTTTAAAGTATTTTGCAAAGTAAAACCCCCAGCCAAATGCTGTTCCTTCTCCAAAACTTATATATCTGTTGAGGTTTTTAAAAGCAATGGACTCCGAGAAAATCGACTCTCTCAACCCAACCAATCTAGATGAATAAAGAACACTAACATCATCTATAAACGCAACTGATAGACCAGAATCATATAGACAAAAAGACTGGATACACCAAGCACTTCCACCCCTTGGGTCAGGATCCCACATGTGCAAATCGGCTGAAGATTTCGAAACCCAATCGTTAGGCGACGTCAAATAAGTATTGCATTGAACTACCAAGGGATGACGAACCAGCTCCATTAACTTGAATATAGACCTCAAATCCATACAATGGATTATTTCAAAGAATCAGATTTTTAAGAAGAGCCTTTAAATTAGGGCCTCAGAACAATATAAAGAGGTCCTAGGGATTTAAATCGAATAGAACTCTCGGTACCAGCTTACAAAATTTCTAATACCTTCCTCGATTTTAGTTTTTGGATTAAATCCAAGCTTTCTGCGAGCCTTTTCGATATTTGCGGAAGTCTTCGGCACATCTCCTGGTTGAATTGGCATTAATTTTTTACGGCCTTTGCTACCTATTTCTTTTTCAATACACTCGATAAAGTAACTCAATTTCTCCGTATGGTTATTTCCAAGGTTAAAAATCTCAAATTTATGTTCAATTTGTAAAGATGCCAATACGCCATCAACGATATCGTCAATATAAGTAAAATCACGATACATCTCGCCGTGATTATATACTTGGATTTCGGAGCCTTCCAATATAGCTTTAGTAAACAAAAACAAGGCCATATCGGGTCTCCCTAAAGGACCGTACACCGTAAAAAACCTTAAACCGGTAGTCGGCAAGCCATATAAATGAGAATAAGTATGAGCCATCAATTCATTCGCTTTTTTGGTAGCCGCATATAAACTAATAGGATGGTCTACATTTTGAGTTTCGGAAAAAGGATATTCCTCATTTTTTCCGTAAACCGAGGAAGAGCTCGCATAAACAAGATTTTCAATTTCATAATGCCGACAGCATTCTAAAATATTTAGAAACCCCTCCATGTTTGATTTTTGATATGCAAACGGATTTTCAATACTGTATCGAACGCCTGCTTGAGCTGCTAAATTCAAAACTTTCTGAGGAGACTCAGTTTCAAATAGAGACTTGAGAGCCTCTAAATCACATAAATCCTGATGATAAAACTTGAAGTGCGGAGTTGACTTCAGCAACTTTAATCTAGCTAGTTTTAAGTTGACATCGTAATATTCATTCAATGAATCCAAGCCAATCACTGTAGCTCCCAATGACAATAGCTTTTTACTACAGTGATAACCGATGAAACCCGCAACTCCTGTTACCAGAAATACTTTTCCAGTTACTGATAACACCTTTAAAGTCTCCAATGTAAAATGTTTTCGCCGAATGTACCTAATGGGAAGAATGATTTCACATCGATTAAAACCATGCGTTCCTTGTTTGTACTTGCAAGTCTATTCACAGAATCGACACTCACACATCCCTTGTGGGGAACCGCCAAAATAAAGGCTTCCACATTAATTTGCTCCTCAGGAACCTGAGCCCCAAATTGCTTCTCGATTTCAGATTTCTCCACATACGGGTCTTGTGCAAAAACTCTACAGGAAAATTGTTTCAACTCTTCTATTAAATCTTTTACCTTACTGTTGCGGGTATCCGGTACATCTTCTTTAAAAGTAAGACCTGAAATCAATACATTAGCATCCTTAACCCGAGCACCCGCCTCAATTAGTTTTTTGACCGTTTGTTCTGCAACATACTTGGGCATTGAGTCATTGATTCGTCGACCGGATGTTATAACTTCAGGATGATAGCCTAGTTTCTCAGCTTTATGAGTAAGGTAATATGGGTCGACACCGATACAATGACCGCCCACCAAACCAGGGTTCAACTTGATAAAATTCCACTTAGTGCCGGCTGCTTCCAGAACTTCAGTAGTATCAATATTCATCTTTTCAAAAACGATTGCTAATTCATTTATCAATGCAATATTTACATCTCTTTGAACATTCTCAATAACTTTGGCTGCTTCTGCTACTTTAATACTTCCAGCTTCATAAACCCCTGCTGTTACCACCTGTTTGTAAATCTGACTTATTAAAGTTAAGGTTTCTTTATCATCGCCCGCTACAATCTTAAGAATAGATTCAAAAGATCTAGACTTATCACCTGGATTAATTCTTTCAGGAGAGTAACCTAAGTGAAAATCACGCTTATGCACATGCCCATAACTTTCCAAAATTGGTTGACAAACTTCTTCAGTAACGCCTGGGTAAACAGTAGACTCAAAAACGATTACAGCCCCTTTCTTCAAATTCTGAGCTATGGTTTTAGTCGCACCTATTACAGGATTTAAGTTTGGCGTTTTAGCATCATCGATGGGTGTGGGCACTGCTACAATTACAAAATCACAGCGAGAAAGATCTTCTGGATTTGAAGTAAAAAGAGACTTAGATTCCCTAACTCTGCCATCTCCCACCTCATTGGTGTCATCAATCCCAGACTTCAAATTGGAAATTTTCTGATCAGAGATATCAAAACCTATCATGGAAAAATGTTTCTCAAATGCCAAAAGCAATGGAAGACCCACATACCCAAGACCAACAACGCCAATTTTACAACGCGACTCAATAAAACCTTCAAATGTAAGATTTAAATCCTTCATAAAACCACCTGAAAAGACTACATCTAAATGAATTATTCGGATACTAAGTACGGAGAGACGGGGATTCGAACCCCGGGTAGGTTGCCCTACACACGCTTTCCAAGCGTGCTCCTTAAGCCACTCGGACACCTC
>MDTD01057617.1_pt1 | contig 17736 bp, 14 predicted proteins | sample 811221 | NCBI WGS metagenome assembly MDTD01 (sample SAMN05326646, study PRJNA326480) | marine metagenome | isolation source: seawater | place: Pacific Ocean: South West | collected 2011 | reverse complement strand
TCGATCGATCGGCTGATAGCACTGAGGTTGACGACCAACCGAGTCGCATTCGTCGACGGCGCGCCTTATGCTCGCGTCGTCACCGCTCGTCGTCTCGCGAGGGAGCGCACGAGAGGGTTTTCGATCGCATGCGGGGGGGCGTGGTGTGGACGCAGACCTGCGAACGCGCGTGGCGCGGGATGAGTGGTCGCTGAATCGGGTCGCATTCGTTTCGGGGGAATCTGATGCGGGAAAAACGCGGTGTCGCATCGTCCCGCGCGCCTTTGACAGCACGAGCGCGATCACGGGTTTACAGGATTTCCTCGTGAACCCCTCACCGGGTTTGAAGCCCGCGGTTTTGGCGAACACAGCGGTGTTCACGAGTGGTTTCGGCGTCCTACGACTCGGCTTGACGCTCGCCGGGATCGTTCACTCGTGGTTCCTCGGAACGGTGCGTGAGAGCGCTCGAATCGCGTTCGAAGTGTTTCATCAGAATCTTTTACACGCCGATGTGTCGCGTTTGAGGCTGGGATATGACGACAAACGACAGATACTTCCGAGCGCGCGCAACGCGCGTCGACCAACGTCGTCGCCGCGAGGGCCGTTCCGTGAGCGAGTATCGACACATAAGTTTTCAATCCGATCCCAGCAATCGCGCGATCAACGACGAATCAAGACATTTGACGCGAATGACTCGACTGACGAATTGAAACACCCGTCCACAGGTTGTCATGAGCGCGTTCGGAGTGGGTGGTTACGCTCTCGTGTGTGTGTACTTTGTCGTCGGTAGCGCAGTGACCAAGGTGAAGATGAAACAAAAGCAGGAAGAGGGGATCGCCGAAGCTCGTGGTGGATTTCGAGGTCCCGGGAGTGTTTGGGGGAGCGGTACGGCTGGGATATTGTGCGCACTGGCGGCCATCACTGGATGCACGCCCGTCCCAGAACACCTGTGGCGTCTCGGATTCGTGGCGAGTTTTTGCAGCAAGCTCAGCGACACCACGGCGAGTGAAATCGGGAAGGCGTACGGGAAAACGACGTACATGAGCACCCCGCCGTTCAAACTCGTCCCGCGCGGTACGGAAGGGGCGGTGAGCGCGGAAGGGTCGGGTGCTGGAATCGTCATCTCCGCGTTGTTTGCATTGTTAGCCGTATCCATCGGTCAGCTCGCCAGCTTCGTCGAGGTCGGAGTGTGCGTGGTCGCGGGATTCGTCGCAACTTCGTTCGAGAGCATGCTGGGAGCTGTGGTGCAAGGGAAGAAAGGGTTCGACTGGTTGACGAACGATGTCGTCAACGGGATTCAGATCACTCTCGCCTCCGTCATCGCGGTGGTTCTCGGGAAAGCGATCATGTAGACTTTGTAAAATTACAATTTGGACTTAATTTTCGTATCGAGCGGACCTTGAGCGAGAGTTCTCCCTTGAATCGCGCAATTTTCCAGATACGGGCACGGTTGATACAGTCCCCCGTACCGCGTCGCCCAGGCTCTGAGCTTGTTGGCGATGACAGCCGGACCGATGGAATCGCCCCAGTGTACGATTCCGCCGCGGAACGCCGGAAAACCCATGCCCAGGATGGACGCCGTGTCGATGTCCCCAGCCTTGACCACGATGCTCTCATCTAAAACTCGACAAGCCTCATTCACCACGGGGAAGAAGATCATCTCGGCGATATCTTGCGGGGACAGACCGGTGGGAACGCTGGAGCCGTCGAGAGGAAGGTTCGACGCCGCGCGAGAAGCCGCGACGAGTGCATCGACACCTTCGGGATCGGGTGTCGCCTTGCGTTTCCTGTCGTACTTGTAAAATCCTGCCCCAGCTTTCTCCCCGAGTCTTTTACTCGCGAGAAGAGACGGAATGAGGGGAGATTTGTAGACTCGGTCGGGGAAATCATCGATGAAATTCTGTCCGACGTGAACGCCCACGTCGTGTCCGACCAAATCACCCAGACGGAACGGACCCATGGGCATTCCGAACATCATTATTGCACGATCGATCGCGTACGGATCGCAACCGATGTCAACCAAGGCTGTCGCACTCATCGTGTACGGGAAGAAGACGCGATTCACGGCAAAACCGGTGCAGTTGCCGACGACTACTGGAGTTTTTTTGATTTGCTTACTCAATCCCAGGGTATCCACCAAAACTTGGGGCGGCGTGGCGTCTGTACGAATAATCTCAAAAAGCTGCATCACGTGCGCAGGAGAGAAGAAGTGAGCACCGACGATGCGCTCGGGATTCTTCATCTTTGCCGCGATTTTCGTAATGTCAATGGTACTCGTGTTCGTGCTAAGAATACAGTCGGGCTTGCAGATTCTCTCCAATTCGCAAAAAATCTTCTGTTTGAGGCCAAGATTTTCGATGACAGCCTCGATTATCATGTCACACTGGCGGAAATCTTCATCAGTGAGAGTCGGGGTGACGAGAGACATGAGTTGACGAGCCTTATCTTCCGTCATTCGTCCTTTTCGAACCATACTCCCCAGGTTGGCCTGGATGCGGCCGACACCCGCATCCAAGAACTCCTTCTTAATTTCTTTGAGAACCACTCTGATTCCAGCGAGCAGACACGCCGTGGCGATACCGCTTCCCATGAGACCTCCTCCGACCACGCCGACGGATGTCATCTGACGAGGCTTGAGACCGACGTCGGTGATACCCGGGACCACATTCGTCGCGCGCTGAGCGAAAAAGAAATGTACCAAACCCTTGGCAGCTGGAGACGACACCGCTTTCTTGAAGTTCTCCGCTTCGCGTTTCAAGCCTTCCTCCGGACCTTGAGACAATCCCACTGAGATGGCGTCGACGCAGAGCGCGACATGCGGCATCACGGACTGTACTCTCTTCGCCTTTTTCGAGGCCTCCTTCAGAATCGCCTCCGTCATCTTCGGATCGCGTGGTAACTTATCCTTACGATACATCGACATCTCACGCTTCACGGATCCACTCGCGATTGCTTTGGCCAGGCTCGAAGCCTCCGCCACGACTCTCGATGGCTCCACAATCTTATCGACTAAACCCAGCTTCAGAGCCTCCTCCGCTTTGATCGACTTACTCTTCAGCATCATCTCCAGCGATTTCTCTAATCCCACCAACCTCGGAAGCCGCTGCGTGCCTCCGAATCCCGGGATGACGCCCAACTGCAGTTCCGGAAGTCCCAGCTGCGCCCTCGGCGTCGCCACCCTCGCGTTGCACGACATGGCCACCTCCAATCCCCCGCCGAGCGCCAAGTTTTCGATCGCCGCCACGCACGGCTTGCTCCCACCCTCCGCGTATCGACACAGAATCGCGTTGAAATCTCCCACATCGCTCGAGGGTTTTCCTTGCGTCGATTTTTTCAACTGCGAGATGTCGAAACCGCCGCTGAATTTACCTCCGGCGCCGTGAATAACGATCGCGCGCACTCCCGCGTTCGCCTGGGCGTCCTTGAGCGCGCGTTCGAGTCCCTCGAGGACAGGGATCGCCAGCGCGTTCACCGGCGGGTTGGCGAGCGTGATCACCGCCACGCCGTCCGCGTTCGTCGTCGTGACCGGCGGCGGCATAATTCGATCAGAATCCTACGTCGATTAGTGGTCGCTCTCGCGCGTCGACGGCACTCTTTCGCGCGTCCGAGCGTCCGATACACAGAAAACACGCACGTCGTTCGCGGGCGGGCGTCGCAGACCGCGCGTTGAGGCGAAGAGTCACGACGTGATGGGGAGAGAGTCGAGGTCGAGGGCGCCGCCGACAGTTACGAGGCGAGAGACGACGCGACTCGACGAGACGCGATCGAGCGAAGAGAGGATGAGGAAAGGCGTCGCGTCGCCTCGAGAATAGTTTATGACAAACATCGTAAGGGATGTTTTCGAGAAGGAGATCAAAGACGGCGAGGCGAATGTATTCATGGTTGTCCGTAGACGGCGCCGGCGGGCGCATTCTCGACGTCGAATAATTCGGTATCCTTCTTCTTGAGAGCTTGGACCAAACCTTTTTCCTTGAAAGAACCAATCGCGCGCGAATCGTCGCGCGTGATATCCCGCTTGTACCGCTCGTTGTCCACGAGACGACGTCTGAGGGCGCGTCTGATGTAGAGCATGACGCCGCTGAGGACAATGCCCATGGCGCAAATCGCTGGACAAATGTACGTCCAAGTCGCGACGAGAAGCTCGATGTGGGTGACGGTGTCCTTGATGGACTCGTAAAACAAATCGTCCATGTCGTACTCGAGACTCATCCACGATATCGGGACGTAAACGTCGTCGCCCGGTGATGAACCCGGCCAAAGCGTCGTGAAGAAGACATCGGTGGGTTCAATCTTGAAATTTTGCTGAATCGGCACTCGCATTCCGAACGTGTTCCCGCTCGGTTGGTAAATCATGAACAATGCGTCATGTTTGGTCGCGTTCGGACTGAACGGAGACGTCGGGGAGGTGTGGTCCACGTACCCGCCAAAGACGCGAGGGTCGGCACGATACCCGTGAGGAAGGGTGTAGACGCTCGGGATGAGTTCAAATCCACTCACGTTGAACGTGCCGTGATACTTTGTGTTTCGACCGCACGCCGTCTGATTGACTGGGCAAGCGACGAACTCCTCGTGGGCGATCCCGTACGTTTCCACGGATACTTTGGCATTCTTTTCCACCGTTTGACCTTGACGATGTCGCAGGGTCAACGAACGCTTCAGATCCAAGCCCATGCCGAAATCCGCCCAGACCGAGACGTCGACGGACTCCCCGCTTCGTTTGATTTCATGGTACTGGCCAGAAGCGATGTCTTTCCCTCGAACGCGCTCGATGTGCGACGTGTGCGGATACACGACGGGACCAGCGCCGTCGGAACGACTCACGATGTTCGTTGCGTTCTCCGGCAAACCTATCCCGGTGGCCATGCGATACGGAGTCGATCCGTACGCGTAAGCCCACGTCGAGGTATCTGTCACATTCCACGGGACGTGATCCTCGTCAATCGTGCTCGCGTTGCGAATCTTCGTGACCGATCGAATGTATCTCCGAGGGTCGTCCGCCGGATACTGAGGAGATACCACGGGATCGTAATATCCAAAGATCCAATCTTTGACGGTTCTCTTGATTAAGATTCCACTGGATTGCGGGCCGAGGACGGGGCCGAGCGTTCGTGTGAACGCGTCCACTCCGTACGTCGTCATGAGGTGATTGAGATAGCCTTTCCAGAGCTGTGCTTGGAACGCCAGAATCGTAAACGTCGTCGCCAACGTCGCCGCATCCGTCATCAACATTCCCGCCGCCGTCATGCCCGTGGTATCGCTCGTCATCGCGCTGTATATGCTGTTCGACACCGGCGCACCGATGGACACCGTCGTCACCGGCTGAGATGCCTCCGCGGCGGCCCAGATCGCATATTCAGGGACGTGCTGAAACGCGGCGAGAAGCGCGGCGGGAACTCCGAAATTCCCGAGCTGCGTCACCGAAATCCCACCGAGAGGACTCGCGGTGAATATCTGTTCCAAGGCGAGTGCGCGCAACGATTCTTCGCCTGTTTGTGCGGCGACGACAATGTGTGGAAACGCAGCGCCGATCGTTGGATCGCTCGCGAGGCCTCCGAAGAGTTGCGTGATTCCGTCGACGAGAGCCGCGATGGTTCGCGGAAGCGCCGTGGCGAGAATGTTCGTCTCGCTACCAGCCGTTCGAACCATGCCGATGTACGCCAAGTTGAAAGAAACAATCTACGAAGTTCGACGGTCAGTCGCATCGAATACACGTGCGATTTTCGAAGACATACCTCATCGGCGAGGGCGCAGCCGTCGCATGAGCTCTCCACGTCCGGGTCGGCGTAGAGGGTCGAGATGAAAGAAACCTCTGTATCATCGTTCGAAAACGTAATGTTTTGACGTTTATTGATCGTATTATTGAGAACGTACGGTCCCACTTCCCTGAGCGCGGGCCCGTGCGTCCCCGCGAGGACTTGGGACGGGTTGGTGACGTTCCAGAAATAAATATGAGCCTCGAGGTTGTTCTCGCACCTCGTCATGCTCGTCACCCAACATTTATCTCCTTTATCGATTTTATAATCCGTGACCGGTCGGAGGGCCGGGACGTAGACGAAAGCGAGCGGTAAGCTGACGATCAAGAGCAGGATTGACGCGGCGAAGAGAACCTAAGAAAGAGATTGAGTGCCAATGTCATTCGTAGTCAACGAGGATGGTTTCGAATGAGAATACTCACGTGATAAAAGTAATTCTTTGTGCTCGAGTCCAAGCCACCGTAAGTTCTCAGAACTCTCGTCGGACCGGTGCTCTTTTCATCGACTTCGATTTCGTGGAACGTATCGTACTCTCTCGACATCGTGGTGAGAAGTGAGGCGAGGAGGGATGCTTCTATTCTTGGTTTGCGCATAACGTCAACTTCCAACGTGCTCCTGTTTGTTACATTTCTAAAAGAATTATCGAGTTTAATCCTGCTTTTCGTCGGGTTTGGCCCAATACTTGGGCGTGTCTAAGTCCGTGAGTAATCCCCATCCGTACAACAACGCCAATAGCGCTCCCCAAATCATGATGGTGCCCATCACGAGCGTTGCTTGCGTCTCGCACAAGAGGCCGCACTCCGGCGCCTCTGACGCTTCCAACGCCAGCAACGCGCGCCCCGTCGGGCTCTTCTTCTCATCATCGCACGACACCCCATCGGATTGTCGGTGTTCACCGTAAAAGACACCGAGGGCCCGCACATTCTCGTGCTCGATCACGTCCAAATCGTCCGCGAACATCTCCCCGGCGGCTCCTGTGCTCGCCGACCCTTCCTCGCACGCGATCACGACGGCGCGCATTTTCCCCTCGGGCGCCTCCCGTCGAGCGTCAAAGTACGATCTCAACGGATCCACCACCAGCGTCACCTCGCGCTCGTCCTCCGACGGCGAGCCGCACCCGGTAGAGAGAAACGTTCGGCGACTTCCGGCGTCGGCGATCGCGCCTCGCACCGCATCCCTCCCTCCCTCGCGCGCGTTCGGCGCAAACGTGCCGACTCGCCCGTCAGCGACCGCACCGGGCGCGCTCTTCTCATCGCTTTCGCATCCGCGCACGCGACGCAAGACGTCACCGCGGACGTCCGCGCGTCGACTCCGATACACAAAGACGAGCTCAAAGTCGTCCCCGTCTCTCTCCACGCCCACGGCGTCGCTCGCGCCTCCTCTTCCACCCGGCGCGACGCGCAGCGACGCATCGAGCGGTCGAGCCGCGTTCAGCGCGGTCGAGATCACTTCCTCCGGCACCACGGGCGCGTACGTCGTCTCGAATCCGCGTCCCGCTCGATGCGAATGAAAACCGAGATCTCCCGACGTCTCGACGCGCACGAGCGCACCCTCGCACGCGCCGATCGAGCCGATCGCGACGAGCGCAACGCCGATCGCGCGCGCGCGTCGTCTGCCGCTCGTCGACGCGCGAGGCGCCATCGTCGATCGGTTCGTTCGTCCGCGGATTGGCGTCGAGCCCCAGAGCGCGGCGCGAGTGGACGACAAATGGTCCTCGCCGTCGGCGCCTCGGCGCGCGTCGCGATGGCGTCCTCGACGGAACCGAGAGAGGACTCTCGCGCGCGCAGGCTCCTGGGACGTCCGAGCGCGGACGCGCTCGCGCGCTTGCCCATTCTGTGCGCGCACTGCGACGCCGTCTTCACGCCCGATGCGTTGGATTACGGCGCCATCGCCTCGCGGTTCGCCGAGCGAAACGCAGTGTTGAGAGAAAAGTTCGTGCCGTTGTCTCGCGACGACGAGACGAACGAGTTTTTACTTCGGAGTCGTCGTCGAGGGGAGTTGGAGAATCGTCGGCTCGCGGCGGCGTGCACCGAGCTCCGAAAGACGATGTCGCTCACGGAGGCGAACGCGCGTTTAGGACGAGGGGCCATGCACGTGCTCTCGAGCGCGCAGGCCGAGGCGGTGTTGGCGAGCTGCGGCGAGAGCTTGGGAAGGAGATGGTTTCTGGACGTCGGCGCCGGTTGCGGCGAAGTGACTGAGACGCTGGCGAGAGGTTTCGAGAAGACGTGCGCGACGGAGAGCTCGAGTGGGATGGCGGCGCGATTGCGTGAACGTGGATTTAACGCTGTCTTAGAGAGTGATTCCATCGAGACCGTCGTGGACGACGTGCGAAAGCTCGGGGAGGACTTAGACGAGGACGGTTTCGACGTCGTCGCGGCGTTAAACTTGTGCGACAGAATAGACGCCCCGATCACGCTCATGTCCCAACTGAGACGAGCGTTGAAACCGGGGACTGGGATATTGATATTAGCCGTAGTCGTCCCGTTCAGACCGTTCGTCGAGGGGGCGGACGGGACGCGAACGAAACCCAGCGAGGTCGTGGACGCCCCAAGCTCGGGATCGTGGGAAGCCGGCGTCGAGGCGTTGTGGGAAAATTTGATCGCACCCGCGGGATTCGAGCTCGTTCGTCTGTCTCGCGTGCCGTATATATCGGAGGGTGATCACAAATTCGGCGCATACGTCCTCGACGACGCCGTTTTCGTGCTCAGAGCGCCTCCTTCGTAGTCTCGGCGTTGTAGTCTCAACAACCGACGCGCGCCCTCCTCACTTCTTCGCGCGCGTGGAGTCGTTCGTCATGTCCGCGCCCGCGCAGAGGTCAACGCCGGCTTCGACCGCACCCGTGCGGTCCGCGGCGGAGATTCGCGCCCTCGTGCGTCGACAAAAGGTTGACCAACGAGCGACGCTCGACATTTACTTCCGAACGGCCGAGCACGTTTACGTACAGGTACGCGGGGCGAACGAGGCCCGACGATCGCGCGAGGGACGTTCACGAATCGGTCGCCATCGATATGATCGATCCGCGCACGCGGCCGCGTCGGTTCGAGCGCGCGCGCGCGAGCACGCAGTGAATCGAACGAGATTACGATTACGGCGACGTTGACCACTGGACCGCGAGTCGTCGCATCGCGCGCGCGCGAGACGTCGACGCGACGTTTGAAAGGATATGTATTAACCGCTCTCGTTCTCGGTCGCGAATCGCAGGTCAAGGTGTACAGAATCGAGGGAAACATTCCCCAGTTGTATCGACTGTTGTACGCGTACGTCTCGGTGGTGTTGGACACCATGGCGGAACACGCGGATTGGAACGATCAGAGGTACGCGGAGCGAGTGAGACGAGAGAAAAAACGCGTGGAAGAAGCGTTGTTGGAGTTGGAAGCGCTCCAGCCGGTGATCAACGCGGAGGCGGAGGCGTGGCGTCGATCAACGCCAGCGGGGAGCCCGCCGCCGGTGGCGCGCGCCGACCGAGCGGAGAATGGACCGGACGGCGGTTTGGGAGGCGTCGAGAGAGGGATAGAAAGGATAGCGTTAGCGGAGAGGAAGGCAATGTCGACGACGACGTCGACGGTGAACGGAGAGGTGGTGTCGAAACACTCGATGTTTGAGACAAAGTTGCCGACGGTGAGTCAGACGAGCGACGGCGCTCGAGACGCGGCTGCGCATCCGACGGGACGCGTGACGACACCCCTCGTCGATCGCGACAAGAGCGCCAACAGAGGAATCGTTCCACCCGTGAAGTCGTCGTCGGGCGAGGCGAGACATGCGCACTCGCTCTTGCCGCCGCCGCCTCCCGCGCCGCCCGCGCTGGGAGGCTACGAGTCAAATTTCTCTCAGAGCATTCTGTACAACGCAGCGAGCGTCGACTTCGAACCGAAAGTCATAGTTCAGGTTCCGACCACGGACGAGGCCACGACCGATCACACGCGTCTGGACACGAGGCTCAAACTCTACAATCTGCAAGAAAAAGTTGTTCGAGGGGACGGCAACTGTCAGTTCAGAGCTGTCGCCGACCAACTGTTTCGAGATCAAGAGCGTCACGCCGAGTGTCGAAACGTCGTCATCAACCAACTCCGCCGCTCTTCCGAGGACTACGCCCCGTACGTTCCCGAAGACTTCGACGATTACGTCCGCGCGATGCGCGAGGACGCCGCCTGGGGTGATCACGTCACACTCCAAGCCGCCGCCGACGCCTACGGCGTTCGCATGTGCGTCATCTCCTCGTACAAGGACAACTTTCTCGTCGAGATCCAGCCAAAGGTTCAGCGCAGCTCCAGGGTGTGTTGGATCAGTTTCTGGGCCGAGGTTCACTACAACTCCGTGTATCCGATGTAATCTGGCCCGCCCTTTGTCCTCTGTCCTCGGGCAAAGATTTGTAACACCCAGACCAGTCCAGTCCCACATCGCCGCACGCGGTCGCCGCCGCCGCCGCCGACGTCGCGCGTGCCGACAGGGATGGACGCATCGTCCGCGTCGGAGCGAACGCCGCTCACCGGCGTGGACGTCGAGGGCGGACGAGGCGAGGACGCGAGGCGATCGAAGGAAACGAGACCGACGGCGTGGACGGCGTGCGTCGCGTGCGTCGCGTGTGTCGCGGTCCTCGCGTGCGTCAGATCGATCGGAGGACCGAGGACGACTGGTGTGAGCGCCCGCAGCGCGCTCGGCGGGGTCGACGGTTCGGACGATTCCAGAATCGCGGTCGGCGGGCGGTCAGCGCCCGAGCCGAGTCTCGGGTGGAGAAGACCGGGGACGTGGAGTCCGAGGAGAGGTAACGGCTGGTACGCACCGAAACCAAAGGTGCGCGCGCCGAAAGGCCCGGCGACGACGTTCACGCTCCATACGCAGTGTAACACCCAACGCGTTCGACAGCAGTATTCCGAGTTTTGGCTCGACGGGCAAAAAGAATACTACATCGTGAAACACAACTACAACAGTAATAGATTTTTTGAGCACAAGAATGCGGTAAAAATGAATCGAGTCGACTTGGGCGCCGGCGAGCGTGGATACAAGGTGAACACATCTTTGGTCGATTTCGAGTTTGGATTTGCCGTGAAAAATGCAGACACAGGACAATGGATTTATGAAATCGGAGGTAAAGACACCGCCTTGGGGATGGAAAAGTGTGCTCAACGCCACGGGGTGTATTGGAATCGTTTGATGTCCCACGAAGAAAAGGGATCTATTCGCCCGCAGAATGTTGAGTATAGATTCGGCACGTGCGACGTTGACTGCACTGGTAAAGACACTGGCGACAGCGCTTATGACTTGAGGCGATTTTCTGATGTGGTACCGCCGTGTAACGATGATTCCTTACACCTAGGAGAAGGTGATGATGCTCGACTCGTGACTCTTCGCACGGGCATGCTCATCAAGCCATCATTGGGTCCCAGCGGTCGCGCTTTGATAGTCCGAGACACTCAATTTGCCGGCGAAAGTGAAACACACGTGCGATGGCTATTATCCAACGTTGACGGATATCCAAGTCGCTCGCAGATGCATATCGTCGCCATCGATGTGAAAATGGCCTCGAATGGTACAATGCATGCGTGTCAAGCGGATCAGAAAGACTATGAGTGGGACCAAGATTGCACCGGGATCCAGTGCTCGACTTCGATTCACGATATTCCCACCTTGTGGCGGGACGCCTCGAACGTCCAGAAGACGTATCAGCAGTTTTACACGACCAAGTTAGAGTGGACGATCGGGAAAAAAGGGGACTCGCGCGGGGCTGAGTTTGAGCAAGCCTTCACCGACGACGCCTACCTGACCACGCATACCATCGCCCAAGCTGGGAATTGGGGCGACGACATCGACGTCCGACGAGTCATCCCCACCTCCGCGGGCGCCTGCGGCTCCGCGTGGGCCGGCGGTACCGGTTGCATTCGCATGTTCGCCGTCGAGCCGTACGTCACCGTCCAACCCACCGCCACCGAGCGCCTTTGGCTCGTCGGCGCCGTCTGGGGCGACTACGTCAACATGGTTCAACTCAAAGTCTTCGAGGACGCCGGCGCCCTGAAAGTACAAGCCGTCACCGGCGGCAAGGCGCCGTCCGGCAACCCGGTGCCCGCCGACAAGACCACCGCCTCCTTTCACGAATCTTTCGACGCCTTACGCTCTCCCAACGGTAACCTCACCGTTCTCTGGGACCGTCCGGATCGAACCACCGAACCCGTCGCCACGTCTCTCACCAGCGGCGGCCTCGGCGTCGGCTCCCTCGCGTGGCTTCTCGCGCCCACCATGGTGCCCTCTCTCGCGAGAGTGGATTGATTTTGATTTTGATTGCGATCGATTCCCGAGCGTTCCCGAGCGCGCGGTTCGACCACCAGTCCCTCGCCAAATGTAACCTCACCCGTATGGATATTTGTCACGCCGCCGTCTCCCCGCGCGCCCCGTCGACCGCCGTTCGTCCCCGATGGATCGAACGGATGCGCGACCAATGTCCGACCGACCGACCGTCCCCCCGCGCCACTCGCGCGCGGTCGCGCGTCGTCGCGGTCGACGCGAGCGCGCGCGACGATGTCGAGCGAGGAAGTGTGTCGGTTCTTTCTCACCGGTTCGTGTCGACACGGCGCCGCGTGCCGGTTCGCGCACCCGGGGACCCCCGGGACGGGGACGGGGACGTCATCGTCAACGGTGCCCGCGACGTCGACGTCGACGACGACGACGAGAGCGACGCGTGGGTTCGACGCGGGCGCGTGGAGACAGTGCGAGCGTCTCGCGATGGCCGCGTCGAGCGGGTGCGCGCACGGTGATGGATATCGGGACTCGCGCGGGGACGGAGGGTCGGAGGGGCGAGGAGGGGACGGCGTCGGCGTCGGCGGCGGGATGCGCGCGGGGGCGACGGCGTTTCGGCCCGGCGGCGGGATGCGCGCGGGGGCGACGGCGTTTCGGCCCGGTGGTGGTGGTGGCGCGTGGACGAACGGACCGCCGATGCGCGTCGGTGGTGGGGAAGAGGACGTCGTGGAGGAGGAGTGGGGGTACGTGGATGAGCTCGGGAACTGGGTGGCGTTCGCGGACGAGTGCGACGAGGGGGCGAATGAATTTCTCGCCGCGCAACTGCCCGACGAGGATGAGTTTTTGGGCATGACGAGCGAAGGGCCGACCGGGGAGGACTCTTGGGGATATTTCGACGAAAAGGGTAACTGGGTGTCTTTGGAGGGTGACGCGAGCGCGTATCTGGCGACGCAGGACATGGTGAGATGATTCTACGGCGCAAGCGCGATGATTACGAATGAATTCTTTTCTTGTTTTCGATTCTGGTTGTACATTATTTCGCATCCGATTGTAATGAATTCAACGATACGCTGATGAAATGAACTGACGAATGCGTTGTTTTCGTCGCTGCGTAGGTTGGAGAAGAAATGGCGCCTGGTTTGCCGTGCGAGCCCGAGGCGGCGGGCGAAGAAGACTCAGGCGAGGCGGCTCCCGCCGAGAACGACGAGGACGAGAGATTCGCGGCTTCGGCGAATCTGGAGTGCGCGGTGTGTCTTGAAGTGGTCTTGAGCAAGCCTCGTCTAGCAGATCGTCGTTTCGGACTTCTCAACGCGTGTGATCACTGCTTTTGTTTGAACTGCATACGAGGCTGGCGTCAAGGCGGAGTTCAACGCGGAACGGAGGCTTCGGCGTCCTCGAATGAACAGGCACGAATGTGTCCAATCTGTCGCGTCAATTCGCACTTCATCACACCGACCACGATCTGGCCGAGGAACGAGGAAGAGAAGGCGGCGGCGATTGACGCCTACGTGACGCGTATGTCCAAAATCCCCTGCAAATACTTTGACGGCGGCGATGGAACGTGTCCATTCGGTACTTCGTGCCACTACGAACACAGATACAGAGCGACGGGTGAGCTCGAAGACGTCCAGATTCGCAAGAGCACGGCCTCGGACGGGAGTTTGAACATCCTCACGCCCGTTCGTCTGAGCGACTTTCTCAGTACGTCACGTAGACTTAGATGAGCCCGCGAAGAATTCTTTGTAGTGATGAGGTTGAGAGTAAAGGTTATCAGCGGGTTATCGAAAAAACGGGGGTAAGAGCACCAAAATTAGCATTAAGTTACGGCCAAAGTTATCGAAACTAGCTCTTATCAATCCCGATAACGCGTGGAATTTGCCCAAATGTCCGTTCATTCGTCATAAAAAATGAGTGGGATGTGGAATACAACGCGGGGTACAATGTTGCCTAAGGGTCATACGAGAGGTTCGGGCCGAGCCAACGCTCGACTTCCTTGAGTTCCATCTTTTTGCGTTGGGCGTACTCCGTGATTTGGTCGGAGGTCACCTTGCCAACGTTAAAGTATTCAGAGCAGGCACCAGCAAAGTAGAGGCCAGAGACGGACGCGGACGGAAGCATGGCGAAGGTCTCGGTGAGCTCAACGCCGATTTCTTCCTTGACGTTCATCAAATCCCACATGGTGGCCTTCTCCGTGTGGTCTGGTTGGGATGGGTAGCCCGGAGCCGGACGAATACCTTGGTACTTGACCTTGAGCAAATCATCGCACGTGAAGGATTCATCCTTGGCATAGCCCCAGTGATCCTTACGGACTTGCTCGTGAAGCAGCTCAGCGAACGCTTCGGCGAGACGATCAGCCAAGGCTTCAGCCATGATGTATGAGTAGTCATCATTCGCAGCCTTGTACTCGGCGGTGAGCTCATCGAGACCGAAGCCCGAAGAGCACACAAACATACCGAGGTAATCCTTCACCCCGCTTTCCTTCGGCGCGATGAAGTCACTGAGCGCCATGTAAGGGTCATCCGTATCCTTCTCGGCTTGCTGACGAAGGGTGTAAAAGGTGTGTTGGGGAGTGCTTCTAGACTCGTCCGTGTACACCACAATGTCGTCGCCGACCGAGTTTGCCGGATAAAAGCCAAAGATACCCTTCAATTTGAGTCTGTTGTTTTGCTTGATCTTGTCAATCATCGCGTTCGCTTCGTCGAAGAGTTTCTTCGCTTCGGCGCCGACAGACTCGTCGTTGAAAATCTTCGGGTAACCACGGTTCGGGTAGCGACCGCGCAACTGCCAGACTTGGAAGAACGGATTCCAGTCAATGTACGGGAGAACGTCATCAATCGAAACTTCGATCGCCTTCGCACCGCAGAACTTCGGCGTCACCGGAATGTTCGGGGCGACAGAGAAGTCCACGGGCTTCACCGTGGCTCTCGCCTTATCCAAGGTGAGGTACTTGCGATCTTCCAAGCCCGCGTAGAACTCTTCGCGCATCTCGGCGTAGGTTTCGTTGATGTCATCCATGAAATCGCTGCTCTTCTTTGCGTCCAACAAGGTTTGCGCGACGGGAACGGCGCGAGACGCGTCAAGGACGTGAATGACGCCACCAGAGTAGTTTGGAGCGAGCTTCACAGCCGTGTGCATCTTGGAAGTGGTCGCACCACCGATGAGAAGCGGAATCTTCATGCCAGCCTTTTCCATTTCCTTCGCAACGGTCACCATTTCGTCCAAGGACGGGGTGATCAAACCGGAGAGACCCAAGATGTCCGCCTCGCTCTCCTTGACCGCATTCAAGATGTCTTCACACGGGCACATGACGCCGATATCAACAACCTTGAAGTTGTTGCAACCCAACACGACGGCGACAATGTTCTTACCGATGTCGTGCACGTCACCCTTCACGGTGGCGATCAAGAAGGTACCGGCGGTGGACGCTTCCGTGCTTCCAGTGGCAGCCTTTTCAGCATCCATGAACGGAATGAGGTGACCGACCGCCTTCTTCATCACACGGGCGGATTTGATCACTTGCGGCAAGAACATCTTACCAGCACCGAAGAGGTCACCGACGACGTTCATACCGTCCATAAGAGGGCCTTCAATCACCTCCAAGCACGACGCATACTTGCCACCGACACGGCATTCTTCCGTGTCGGCGATGCAGAATTCGTCGATACCCTTGATGAGGGCGTACTCGAGACGCTTCTCGCAGGGTTGGTTGCGCCATTCCTTGCCGGCACCGGCAGCCTTGACCGCCCCACCGCCGCTGGCGCCCTTCTTACGAAGATTGCACGGCGTGGACTTCGGGTCGAGGGTAGAAGCGAACTCGAGCATGCGCTCCGTCGCGTTTGTGCAGCGGTTCAAAAGAACGTCTTCGACGTACTCCAACAACTCCTTGTCAATCTTCTCGTACATATCCTCTTCAACTTGCGCGGCGTTCACGATACCCATGTCCATACCAGCCTTGCACGCGTGGTACAAGAAGGCGCTGTGGAAGGCGCGGCGCACGGGCTCGTTGCCCCGGAAGGAGAACGCCAAGTTGGAGACGCCACCGCTAATCTTGCAACCCGGGCAGAGTCTCTTGATTTCGCGCGTAGCGTTGATGAAGTCAACAGCGTAGTTGTTGTGCTCTTCCATACCAGTACCAATCGTCAAAATATTCGGATCAAAGATGATGTCTTGCGGGTTGAAACCAACCTTCTCCACCAAGAGCTTGTAAGCGCGGCAGCAGATGCGCACCTTTTCAGCCTCGGTGGCCGCTTGACCTTGCTCATCGAACGCCATCACGACGACAGCGGCGCCGTGACGCTTCACAATAGCCGCGTGACGCAAGAATTCCTCTTCACCACCCTTGAGGGAAATGGAGTTCATGATGCACTTGCCTTGGCTGCACTTCAAGCCAGCCTCGACGACGTGGAACTTGGAGGAGTCAATCATGAACGGCACCTTGGAAGCATCCGGCTCGGACACAAGCAAGTTCACGAAGCGAGTCATGGCGGATTCGCCGTCAATGAGACCATCGTCCATGTTGATATCAATCACGTGCGCACCGTTCTCGACTTGCTTGAGGGCAATGGCGAGAGCCTTGTCGAAGTTACCGTCAACGATCGCCTTCTTGAAAATGATCGAGCCGGCGACGTTACAACGCTCACCAAGGTTGATGAACGTCTTGCGGTAGTTCTTCTCGTCCGGCTGGTAGTTGAACGGCTCGAGACCAGAGATACGCATGATGTTCGGCACATCGTGCTTCTTGCGGGGCGTGTACGGAGCAACCATGTTGGCGAGCGCGCCAATGTGGTCATCCGTCGTACCGCAGCACCCACCGATGGCGTTCAAAAGTCCCTTCTCGAGGAAGATGCGGCACTCTTCCGCCATTTCAGAACCCTTTTGATCGTAACCACCCATGGCGTTCGGCAAACCAGCGTTGGGGTACGCGAAAACCCAGCAGTCGGCACACTTGCTCAAGTTCTCAATGTACGGCACCATATCCTTCGCGCCGAGGGCGCAGTTCAAACCGATAGCCATAGGCTTCGCGTGGCTCACAGAGTTCCAGAACGCTTCGTTCGTTTGTCCAGACAACGTACGACCGGAGTTATCAACAATCGTACCGGAGATGAACAACGGAAGGCGCGTACCGTGGGCATCAAAGAATTTCTCTATGGCAAAAATAGCGGCCTTGGCGTTGAGCGTATCGAAGATCGTCTCCACCAAGAGGACGTCAACACCACCCTCAACGAGCGCTTCGATCTGCTCATAGTACGCATCGACAATCTCATCGAACGTGCACGCGCGGAAGGCCGGGTTCTCAACAGACGGAGACACGGACAGCGTTCTGTTTGTCGGGCCAATGGCACCGGCGGCGAAACGCGGCTTGCTCGGATCTTGCTGGGGGAACTTCTCGCACGCTGCCTTCGCGAGGCGAGCCGCGGCCAAGTTCATGTCGCGAACTTCTTCCTTCTTGTCCAACTCGTAGTCCGCTTGCGCAATCATCGTCGAGGAGAACGTGTTCGTCTCGATGATGTCGGCGCCGGCGGCGAGGTACGCTTCGTGGATCTCAGAGATGACTTCCGGCTTCGTCAACACCAACACATCATTGTTGCCTTTCAAGTCATGGGTGTGATCCTTGTAACGCGAACCTCGGAAGTCATCCTCGCTGAGCTTGTACTTTTGCACAGCCGTACCCATGGCGCCGTCGATGACCATCACGCGTTTCCGCATGATACCCTCGATGACGTCAAACGCCGGGGACTTTTTGAGCGGATCGTTGTACGCCGCGTACTCGGGCACC
>MDTD01015582.1_pt1 | contig 17737 bp, 16 predicted proteins | sample 811221 | NCBI WGS metagenome assembly MDTD01 (sample SAMN05326646, study PRJNA326480) | marine metagenome | isolation source: seawater | place: Pacific Ocean: South West | collected 2011 | reverse complement strand
GTCGATTTACCCACATTGGTATAACCGACTAGAGCCACCCTAACTAAAGCCCCTCTATTACCCCTTTGAATAGCTTTTTGTTTATCAATCTTAATTAACTTCTTTTTAAGGAGAGCTATTTTATCTTGAATGATACGTCTATCGGTTTCAATCTGCGTTTCACCCGGCCCACGCATACCGATACCTCCCTTTTGACGCTCTAAGTGAGTCCACATACGAGTCAGTCGAGGTAAAAGGTATTGGTATTGTGCTAATTCAACTTGTGTGCGAGAATGAGCAGTTCTTGCTCTGGAGGCAAAAATATCGAGAATAAGATTACTTCTGTCTAATATTTTGCATTCCAATTCCTTTTCAATATTTCTAAGCTGAGTTGGTCCTAGCTCATCATCAAAAATAACCAATTGAATATTTTCATCTTTGATAAAACGCTTAATTTCTATTAGTTTTCCTTTACCAACAAATGTTTTTGGATTAACAACAGCTAGTTTTTGAGTAAAATACTTGACAGCAATTGCCCCAGCAGTATGAGCTAAAAAGTCTAGTTCTTGCAAGTATTCATTTGTTTGAACGTGGTTTTGTTCATTAGTGATTACTGCTACAAGAGCTGCTTTTTCTTTCAAACTTTATAAAATATTGATTATTTATCTATTTTTTTTCTGGCAGCAATAAAACTTCTAACAAATGCTATCATAGAAAAGATACATGTTATAAGCATTAAAGAAACACGAAATACTGACAAGCCTCTAGAGTCCGAAATAGCAGAGGCGAGTGGTTTAAATAATCCAACTAAAGCTAATAAAGTGATAAATACTGCAATATGTGCAATAATTTTATTTTGATTTTTTATGCCATTGGTACAAAACAATAAAACAATTCCTAAAAACATTGGAATTAAAGCTGTTATTGATTGGGTAGAATTAGGATCAGTGCTTTCGTATGTTAAATATGCCCAAAGTGGCATTACAATTAAAATGAAAGAATTTATTAGGTTTGCTTTTGATGGTTGCATATTAATATTTTTAAAATAGAGTTGTAACTTTACAAAATTAATTAAATAATCAAACTAGACTCATTAATTTATATATAAATGAAATCGGTAATCACTTTATTGCTATTATTATTTGCTCAATTTGTATTTTCACAAATTACATTTCCTGTTAACGGAGTTACTAATAGTTACGAATCTACTCATGCTTTTATAAATTCCACTTTAATTATATCTCCTCAACAAATTATCCAAAATGGGACCCTAATTATTAAAGGTGATGAAATTATCAGAGCAAATGCCGACACTACATTACCTAAAGGGGCTATCGTGCACGATATGAGAGGTAAATATATTTACCCATCATTCATAGATCTTAATTCTAACTACGGTTTGAAAAAACCAAAGAAAGTCAAGTGGAAACCCTCACCACAATATATGAGTAAAACTAAAAGTGGTGCCGGTTGGAATGAAGCCATACATCCTGAATTTAATGCTAATAGCCTTTTTGCATACGATGAAAAGGAAGCCGACAGCTACCGTTCAGCAGGTTTTGGCGTGGTGCTAAGTCATCAAAGTAATGGTATCGCCAGAGGTAGTGGTTTAATTGCCACACTAGCAGACGGCACTGAAAACAAAAGTATCCTAAAAGGCAAAGCAAGTGCTCATTATTCACTGAGTAAGGGAACATCAAGACAAAAATACCCGAGTTCATTAATGGGAACTCTAGCTCTACTTCACCAAAGCTATCTCGACGCCGAATGGTATGCTCAAGGGCAAGACAAAGAATACAACCGCTCTCTAGAGGCTTGGAACGAACTTCAAGACTTTCCGCAATTTTTTGAAGTTAGGGATAAGCTAGATATTTTTAGAATTCATAAGATAGCCGATGAATTTGAGATAGACTATTATGTCGTAGGTAATGGCGATGAATATCAGCGTATTAATGAAATAGTCAATACTAATTTTTCTATGATTATTCCATTAAATTTTCCATCTGCTTATGACGTTAGCAATCAACAAGCTGCAGATATGGTATCTCTCAAGAAAATGAAACATTGGGAATTAGCTCCAACCAATCCATCAGTACTTTTTGACAACGGTATATTTGTGGCATTTACTAGCTCTAAGCTGAAAAAGAAAAGTCAGTTTTTAGAAAAAGTAAAGACCGCTATTGAGCACGGTTTGAGTAAAAGTGACGCACTAGCAGCACTGACAACCAATCCCGCTGAAATGATAGAAATGAGCCATAGAATAGGCACACTAGAAAAAGGAAAGTTGGCTAACTTCATCGTTAGCTCTGCTCCCATCTTTGAAGACGCTGAGCTCATTAGTAATTGGATTCAAGGAAAAGAGTACGCTATCAATACTCCAAAAAGCATTGATTTTAGAGGAAAATACCTCAGCTCTGAAAAAGACACACTTAAAATTAGTGGTTCTTTAGAGAAGTATAGTGGCAAACTATATATTGACTCCCTAAATTTTAAAGTGAAATTAACACAAGATGGGCCTCACCTCAACTTACAATACGAAACTGACGAGGGGATTTATCGAATTAACGCCTTGATAGAAAAGCAAACACTTGTTGGCACAGGTGTGAATCCTGAAGGTCAAACATTCGATTGGTCGGCGCAACTCATTGAAGCCTTTGAAGAACTAGACAAATTCGAAGAAGACACCCCACATGTTCCCTCATACGGCGAAACGTGGTTTCCAAATATGGCATACGGTTGGCAACAACAACCAACACAAGACAACATTATTTTTAGAAATGCTACGGTTTGGACCAACGAAGATGTGGGTACAATCGACCAAGCTGATGTAGCTATTTCACAAGGTAAAATTGTCAAAGTAGGATTCGGTATAGTTGCTGAAGAAATATTCAAAAAAGAGAGTTTCCAAGAAATAGATGCTAAAGGCATGCACCTCACCTCTGGTATCATAGACGAACATTCTCACATAGCCATTAGCCGAGGTGTCAACGAAGGTTCTCAAGCTAGTAGTGCTGAAGTAAGTATCGCTAATGTGATAAACTCGGACGACATTAACATTTACCGCCAACTTTCCGGTGGCGTAACTACAGCTCAATTACTTCATGGTTCTGCTAACCCTATAGGTGGACAGTCTGGTATTATCAAATTTCGTTGGGGTAGTAGCCCTGACCAAATGAAGTTTGAAGGTGCTGATGGTTTTATCAAATTTGCCTTAGGTGAAAACGTTAAGCAATCCAATTGGGGGGATTACGAGCGTATTCGATTCCCACAAACACGAATGGGAGTAGAACAAGTGTTTTACGACCACTTTATGAGAGCAAGGGCATACGAAAAAGAGTGGCAAAACTACAACGCCTTGTCCTTGTCAGAAAAAAGAAGAACCCAAGCCCCAAGAGAAGATTTGGAGATGAATACCTTAGTAGAAATATTAAATAGCGAACGCTTTATCACTTGTCACTCTTACGTACAATCGGAGATTAATATGTTAATGCATGTAGCCGATTCTATGGGCTTTACCTTGAATACTTTTACCCACATTTTAGAAGGCTATAAAGTGGCTGATAAGATGAAAAAGCATGGTGCCGGCGCATCTACCTTTTCTGATTGGTGGGCTTATAAGTTTGAAGTCAATGACGCTATACCGCATAACGCTGCTATACTTGCCGATATGGGTATCATTACTGCCATAAACTCAGATGATGCCGAAATGGCGAGACGCCTTAATCAAGAAGCGGCAAAAGCCGTTAAATACGGAGGCGTTAGCCAAGAAGAAGCATGGAAAATGGTTACACTCAACCCTGCTAAATTATTACACTTAGATCATAGAATAGGTAGTATTAAATCAGGTAAAGATGCCGATATCGTACTTTGGACTGACAATCCCTTATCGGTTTATGCCAAAGTACAACAAACCTATGTTGATGGACGTTGCTACTTTGATTCTGAAAAAGATCTAGAATTACGACTACGTAATTCCAAAGAACGCGCTCGACTCATACAAAAAATGCTGAGAGATAAAAAAGCAGGTAAACCTACCCAAGTAGTAAAAGAAGAACAACGCATACACTACCATTGTGACACTCTTGAAGAAGGCAAACATGACAATCATCAACACTAAAAAATATAAAATGAAACAATTTCTTATAACGCTAATTTTTGCACCAGTCTTTAGTTTAGGTCAAAATATTTTATACTTGGGTGGCAAAGCTCATCTTGGCAATGGAGATTTCATCAATGTATCGGCTATATCAGTCAATAATGGTAAATTCGAAATGGTAGCTGATGCTAAAACTATACGTATAAATCCGCAAGCATACGATACAATTATACATATTTATGATCACCACGTCTATCCAGCATTTATAGCCACTAATACAACTCTAGGTATTACTGAAATTAGTGCAGTCAGAGCAACTAACGATTACCAAGAAACAGGAACGTTTAAACCACATGTGCGCTCATTGATAGCCTATAATGCAGAAAGCGTTATTATACCTACAATAAGAAGTAATGGTGTTTTATTGGCCCAGATAGCGCCAAAAGGTGGACGCATTACAGGTAGTTCCTCCGTGATGAAATTAGACGGATGGAACTGGGAAGATGCTGTACTAAAACCCGACGATGGTATACACCTCAATTGGCCGCGTTACTTCGTACAAACTGGTTGGTGGGCTGAGCCTGGCGATATCAAAAAGACTGAAGAATACAACATACAATGCCAAGAAATAGAGTATTACTTTCTAAAAAGCAAGAGTTTTTATGAAAGCAAAAGTTCCGTTAATGACTTACCTATGATGGCTATGAAAGGACTATTTAACGGTGAAAAAAGACTTTATATTCATGCCAATTTGCAAAGAGAAATGACTGATGCTATTTTATTTGCCAAAAATATGGGGGTCAAAGATATAGCAATTGTTGGGGCGCGAGAAGCTCATAAAATGGCTGCTTTACTAAAAGAAAATGATATCCCAATTATATTAGATCGTATCCATAGACTACCTAGCACTGAAAGTACTGGCGTTGATATACCTTATAAACAGGCGTCTATTTTACATAAAGCTGGTGTTAAATTTGCCTTTTGCTATCAAGGAGATATGGAAGCTATGGGACAACGTAATTTGCCATTTTCTGCCGGAACTGCCGTAGCACACGGTTTACCATACGAACAAGCTATTAAAGCATTAACAATGAATACGGCCGAAATTTTGGGAATTGACGAACATACCGGTCAAATCAAAGCTGGTATGGATGCTACCTTCTTTATCTCTAAAGGCGATGCTTTGGATATGATGGGCAATGATGTAAAACACGCTTTCATTAAGGGACAAGCTATTGACTTAGATAATAAGCAAAAAGTCCTAAACAGAAAATACAGAAAGAAGTACGGATTAGATGTTAATTAAATGCTAACGTTACTAAAATATTTTTACAGCTAAACTTTAATAACCCAACTTATTTCTTACTCTGTCAAGTACTGACTTGGCAATAACTTTTGCTTTTTTTGCACCCTTTAACAACTCCGTCTCAATCTCATCAGTATTATTTATCAAATAATCAAAACGCGCTCTCTCTTTTGAAAAGCGTTCTAAAATAAGCTCATATAAAGCTTCCTTGGAATGACCATAACCGAAGTTTCCGCCTTCGTACTTTGCTTTAAGTTCATTAATTTGAGAATCAGATCCAATTAGCTGATACAATTTAAACACATTACAAGAAGACCAATCTTTGGGCTCTTCGAAAGGTGTGCTATCTGTAATAATCCCCATTATTTGTTTACGCAACTTCTTTTCTGGCAAAAAAATATCTATAAAATTATTGTATGACTTACTCATTTTTTGGCCGTCAGTACCAGGAATAGTCATAACACGCTCATCAATTTGGGCTTCTGGCAAAACGAAAACTTCACCATAAGTATGATTAAAAGACCCCGCAATATCTCGTGTTATTTCAAGGTGTTGTTGTTGATCTTTTCCAACAGGTACAATTTCTGCATCGTATAACAAAATATCTGCTGACATAAGAACAGGATAAGTAAACAGCCCGGAATTTACATCTGATAATCTGTTAGCTTTATCCTTAAACGAATGAGCATTAGCCAGCATAGGAAAAGGTGTAAAACAATTCAAATACCAAGTCAATTCGCATACTTCATTACAATCTGATTGACGATAAAAAATATTTTTAGAGGTATCAAAACCAAAAGCTAACCAAGTAGCTGCCGTAGCATAAGTGTTGTATTTCAATAGCTTAGCATCTCTTATAGTCGTCAAAGAGTGTAAGTCCGCAATAAACAGCAAACACTCATTATTAGGATTTCTAGATAATTCTATAGCGGGTATAATTGCACCAAGAATGTTACCCAAATGGGGAACTCCTGTACTCTGTATGCCAGTTAAAACTCTTGCCATGCGTTAAATTTTAGATTGTAAAAATAAGAATTGCTGTAAATATGCCATCTAAATAGCTATTTTTGTTTGCACTTATGAAAATTATAAAAGGTATACTTAGCTTATTTTGGCGATTATGGTTCGCTCTTTGTTTTGCCATACCATTTATTGTCCTTTTACCGATTACTATTTTTATGACGTTAAGCCCTAAGTTTTATCCTGCTCTATATTTCTTTTTGCACCGTATCAGTAAATTTATGATATATGCTAGTGGAATTTTTCCAAAAATAAACAAAGAACACAAACTAGACCCAAGAAAACAATATCTATTTTGTAGCAATCACACTTCAACGATTGATATTCCTATGATGTTTTTTTTGAGTAAAAAACCAATATCATTTATTGGGAAAGAGTCTATCAGTAAATACCCTATCTTTGGCTACTATTACAAACGCTTTAATGTTTTGGTCAATCGAGCAAGTTTGAGAAATTCTTATGCTGCTTTTGAACAAGCCGGACAGAAAATAAAAGCCGGACAGAATATGGTTATTTTTCCTGAGGGAGGCATTGTTGAAGAAAGTATCCTCTTAGGAAAATTTAAAAATGGTCCTTTTAGATTAGCAATAGAACAGAATGTTAGCATTATTCCTATTACATTTGCAGACAACAAGCAAATTTTTCCAATTAAATATACAAAAGGAAAACCACAAAGAGCTAGAATAACCATTCATAAACCCATTGAAAATTGTTCTGAATATAACATTAAAGAATTAAAAAATAAAGTATTTACCACCATCGAAAAAGAATTAATTAGATATGAAAATTGACCAAAAACTGATTGAAAAAATAGCTAAGTTAAGTCAACTGAATTTAAATAAAGAAGCTAAGATTAAAATGGAAAAGGATTTAAATAAAATCTTAGATTTTGTTGACAAGTTAAATAACCTTAACACAGATAATGTAGAACCTCTAGTATACATAAATGAAGAGGTTAATAAATTAAGAAAAGATGATGTTATCAATCATCTTAAAAAGGAAAATGCACTTAAAAATGCTGCTGACAAAGACTCAGATTATTTTAAAGTCCCAAGAGTTGTCAAAAAATAATTATTATTACAACTTTCCTTTGATAGATCAAGCGGAAAGTTCAAATTAAATATTTCTTTTCTTAACTTCTCATTCAATATATCAATAGCCTGAATGTAGGAACCGGGTGTTCCTGTTTCACTATGTTTTTTTAATAAACCAAGGTTTAAGCTGTTCTTTATGATTTGTCATTAATCAATAATTAACAGTTTTCTTCAAAAGCCTGTATTAAATTTTCAGCTATCATTTCAGCTGGTCGACCCTCAATATGATGTCTTTCTATAAAGTGAACTAATTCACCATCTTTGAATAAAGCTATTGATGGTGAGGATGGAGGATAGGGTAAACAATAATCTCTTACCTTAGCTACAGCCTCTTTATCTTGTCCCGCAAAAACAGTAGTTAACTTATTAGGCACTTTAGTGTGTTTTGCCGCCATCTTAACAGCCGGACGGGCATTTCCTGCAGCGCATCCGCATACTGAATTAATCATTACCAATACAGAGCCACTTTTTTCTGAGAGTACAGCTTCTACTTCTTGAGCATTACGCATTTCTTCAAAACCTGCTTGAGTCAAATCTAAGCGCATAGGTCTACAAATTTCTTCTGGATACATAATTTTTTATTTTATGGTGCAAAATTACTTCAGTTGACGTTTACTAACAAAGAAATCACGAATTATTTCACTACACTCTTTTTCCATTACACCTCCTACTAGTTCTGTTTTAGGGTGTAATACCTGTGCCGCCATCGCTCTAAACCCTCGTTTTTCATCACTTGCCCCAAAAACTATCTTTTTGAGCTGAGTCCAATAAGACGCTCCTGCACACATTAGACAAGGCTCTAAAGTTACATAAAGAGTGCATTCATTTAGATACTTTCCCCCTAAATAATCGGCAGCGGCAGTAAACGCTTGCATTTCGGCATGAGCCGTTACATCGTTTAGACGCTCAGTAAAATTATGAGCTCGCGCAATAATTTGATTATCACAAACAACTACCGCGCCCACCGGCACTTCATCTAACTCTTTAGCTTTTTTAGCTTCTACCAAAGCCTTTTTCATATAATAGTCGTCAGAATGATCTTGTAACATCTAGCAAAAGTAGCTTTTTAATTCAAAATTATCGTAATTTTGGCGCTTTGTAAAACAATTATAATGTTAAGAACACATCATTGCGGCGATTTACGTCACGAAAATATTGGAGAAAAAGTAACCCTTAGCGGATGGGTGCAAAAAACTAGAGATTTAGGAGGAATGACTTTTGTTGATTTGAGAGATAGATACGGCATAACTCAACTAGCTTTCAACATAGATACTAATACCGAATTGTGTCTACAAGCAAGAAAATTAGGTCGTGAATATGTGATTCAGGTTCGTGGTAAAGTCATCGAACGCTCTAATAAAAATAAAAAAATTCCTACTGGTGATATAGAAATAGAAGTACTAAAATTAAAAGTACTGAATAGAGCCAAAACACCACCATTTACGATTGAAGATCAAACCGATGGTGGAGACGACTTACGTATGCAATACCGTTATTTAGATATTAGAAGAAATCCTGTAAGAGAAAATCTTATTCTCAGACACCAACTATCTACAGAAACGAGAAAATATCTTGATTCTAAAGATTTTATAGAAGTAGAAACTCCTTACCTTATCAAATCTACACCTGAAGGAGCGCGTGATTTTATTGTGCCATCTCGTATGAATGAAGGTCAGTTTTATGCACTTCCTCAGTCGCCACAAACCTTTAAGCAATTGCTAATGGTAGGAGGCATTGACAAATACTATCAAATCGTAAAATGCTTTAGAGATGAAGATTTGAGAGCTGATAGACAACCTGAATTTACTCAGATAGACTGCGAAATGTCTTTCACTGATCAAGAAGATATCCTAAATATGTTTGAAGGATTAACACGACACCTTTTGAAAAAAATAAAAGGTGTTGATTTGGATAGTTTTCCTAGAATAACCTATGAAGATGCTATACGATTGTATGGTTCAGATAAGCCAGATCTTCGTTTTGAAATGACCTTTTTTGAAATGAATGAGGTAACTCAGCAGAATAATTTTATGGTATTTGATAGTGCTGAATTAGTAGTTGGTATTTGTGCTAAAGATTGTGCCGAATGGAGTCGTAAGAAATTAGACGCTATGACGGACTATGTTAAGCGACCACAAATTGGTGCCAAAGGACTTATCTATTGTAAATATAATGCGGATGGTACTTTTAAATCTTCAGTGGATAAGTTTTTCAGTCAAGATGACCTTGCCAAGTGGGCTAAACAAATGAATGCAGAGCCGGGTGACTTAATGTTCTTATTGTCTGGAGAAACCGATAAGGTGCGTAAGCAAATGAACGAATTGCGTTTGAAAGTTGCTGAACAATTAGGACTAAGAAAATCTAATGAATTCGCACCACTATGGGTAATCGATTTCCCTTTGTTGGAATGGGATGAAGAAACCGAACGCTATCACGCTATGCATCACCCTTTCACTTCGCCAAAGCCAGAAGACATTTATAAGTTAGAGACTAGTCCTGGTGAAGTACGTGCCAATGCTTATGATTTGGTTATTAACGGCACAGAATTGGGCGGCGGCTCAATACGTATTCACGACAAAGAATTACAGCAATTAATGTTTCAGCACTTAGGCTTCACTGAAAAAGAAGCTAAAGACCAATTTGGATTTTTGATGAATGCCTTTGAATATGGTGCGCCACCACACGGAGGTATAGCCTTTGGTTTTGATCGACTATGCTCACTCTTTGGTGGACAAGAAAGTATTAGAGACTTCATCGCTTTTCCAAAAAATAATTCTGGAAGAGATGTTATGATAGATGCCCCGTCAAAAATTGATAATGCTCAACTTGAGGAGTTGAACATAAAATTAAAATAATATCAAATTTAAAAATATAATAAAAGCCCAAATTTTGGGCTTTTTTATGTCATATATCAGTAGTTTTTATAATGTTCCTCTATTACCTTGCTCTCTTTCAATAGCTTCAAATAGAGCTTTGAAATTTCCTTTACCAAAGGATTGAGCACCTTTACGCTGTATGATTTCGAAGAACATAGTAGGTCTATCCACAACAGGCTTGGTAAATAATTGTAATAAATAGCCCTCATCGTCTCTATCAATAAGAATGCCGTGTTGCTTAAGAATTTCAACATCTTCATCAATATCACCTACCCTTTCTAATAAATCGTCATAATAGTTGTCGGGCACATACAAAAATTCTACCCCTCTATCACGCATAGCCGAAACGGTAGATACAATATCATCGGTAGCTACAGCAATATGCTGAACACCTGGTCCATTATAAAAATCAATGTATTCTTCAATTTGTGATTTTTTCTTGCCTTCAGCAGGTTCGTTAATCGGAAATTTAATTCGTCCATTTCCATTACTCATTACTTTACTCATAAGCGCCGTATAATCGGTAGAAATATCCTTATCGTCGAAAGATATAATTTGAGCAAAACCCATCACTTTGGAATAAAACTCACACCAAGTATTCATCTCGTCCCAATCGACATTACCGACCATATGGTCAATGAATTTTAAGCCTGTAGGTTCAGGGTTATAATGACTCTCCCATTTTTTATAGCCTGGTAAAAAAGCTCCTTTATAGGCTTTTCTTTCTACAAATATGTGAACAGTCTCGCCATAGGTGTGAATACCAGATCGAATTACTTTGCCAAAGTTGTCTTCTTCAAGAGTTGGTTCCATAAAAGACTTTGCGCCACGCTTAGTCGTTTCTTCCCAAGCCTTAGTAGCATCTTCCACCCACAGAGCAACAACTTTAACACCATCACCGTGCTTATTAATATGCTCATTAATAGGTCCTCCATCAGTAAGCGGAGTAGTCAATACCAATCGTATTTTATCTTGTTTTAAAACATAAGAAACACGGTCTTTAAACCCTGTTTCTAGACCAGCATAAGCTTCTGACTGAAAACCATAGGCTGTTTTGTAGAAATGTGCCGACTGCTTGGCATTACCCACATACAACTCGACATAATCTGTGCCGAGTAAAGGCAAGAAATCTTCTGCATCATCGAACAACTTTTTTAAACTGTATTCTGTGTTTTGAAGGTTTTTTAAATTTTTAATATCTGCCGACATAATTATAAGTTTTATGATTTTTTAGTCTAACCAAGATTGATGATAATTTCCGTCTATCAAATCCATAGCTGCTTGAGTTACTTTTAAGGGTTTAAAGGTATCCACCATAACAGCTAATTCATCTGTTTTTGTTTGTCCGATACTATTTTCCGCTGCCCCTGGATGTGGCCCATGAGGGATGCCTGCAGGGTGTACGGTGATTTGCCCTTGTTCTATGTGGTTTCTACTCATAAAATCTCCGTCTACATAATACAATACTTCATCGGAATCAATATTGGAATGGTTATAAGGAGCGGGAATAGCCTCAGGGTGGTAATCGTACATTCTAGGACAGAAAGAACAGACTACAAAACCCGACGCTTCAAAGGTCTGATGAACTGGTGGTGGTTGGTGTACTCTGCCTGTTATAGGCTCAAAATCGTGAATAGAAAAAGCATAAGGGTAGTTATAGCCATCCCATCCAATAACGTCAAAAGGATGTGAAGCGTAAACGTACTCGTGTAACATTCCTTCCTTTTTTATCATTATAGTAAAGTCACCCAATTCATCGTGAGTTTCTAAATTTTGAGGCTGACGTAAATCACGTTCACAAAAAGGAGAATGCTCTAACAATTGACCAAACCAATTACGGTAACGCTTTGGCGTATACATCGGACTTGTAGATTCGACTATGAAGAGTCTATTGTCTTCTGTGTCAAATTGAAAAGCGTATATCATACCTCGAGGTATCATAAGGTAATCGCCTGGCTCGTACTTTAGGTTGCCCACGATGGTTCGTAGAGTCCCTGTTCCTTTGTGTACAAATATCATCTCATCGCAATCGGCATTTTTATAAAAATAATCCGTCATAGATTGCTGAGGTGCAGCCAATGAAATATGACAATCGTTGTTGATAAGTACAGCGACTCTGCTTTCTAAATAGTCGGATGTAGACTTTACATTAAAGCCTTTAAAACTAAGCGACTTCAGATTTTTTTCAACTGCAATTTTGGGACTAATATCTTTTGCTCCTCTGATATCTTTAACCATTGTCGGTCGGTGAGTATGGTATAACAAAGAAGACATACCGTCAAAGCCGACTGTCCCAAACAATTGCTCATAATATATCCCACCCTTTGGTTTAGAAAAAACAGTGTGTCTTTTGTGGGGTATCGTTCCTAATTTGTGATAAAATGGCATACTTTAATTTTTTAGTAAGTTATAAAAATTTTTACTTTTTAAACGATTTTGACAAATCTACTCGCTTATGACTATGAAATCGTTTTTTATTTTTCTTTCCTTGTCTTAGCTTTTGCTGTTGGTCTTCAGGTAGTTGAATAATCATCAAACAATCCGAAGAACAACATTGCTGATGTTTTTCTTGACAACTATGACATTGAATAAACAATAAATTACAATTAACATTGTTACAATTAACGTGTGTATCAGAAGGTTTACCACACTGATGGCAGCTACTAATTATGTCCTTACTTATGCTTTCAGACAAACGTTCATCAAACACAAAGTTTTTACCTTTAAATTTATTCTCTAAGTCCTCATTTTCATTTAACTGTCGAGCATAATCAATAATACCTCCATGCAATTGATTAACATCTTTAAAACCGTGATGCTTGAGGTATGCCGAAGTTTTTTCACATCGTATACCGCCGGTACAATACAGTAACACTTTTTTATCCTCTTTCCCTTTCAACATATCTTTTACCTCTGGCAATTCTTCTCTAAAGGTCTCGGTTTGTGGACAGATAGCATTTTCAAAATGACCAATTTCACTTTCGTAGTGATTACGCATATCCACAACTATCGCTCCTTTTTCTATGGCATCATTCCATTGTTGAGCATCAAGGTGCTGACCAACATCAGTCACGTCGTATTCGTCAACAGATAAACCATCAGCTACAATTTGTTCTCTTACTTTAATGGTGAGCTTATAAAAAGATTTACCATCATCTTCGACAGCAATTTTGAGGGGAATATGTTTTAACTCCTCATACTTATTCAGTGTCGCAATAAATTTTCCCCAATGTTGCTCAGGCACATTCATTTGGGCATTAATGCCCTCTCTAGCAACATAAATCCTTCCTAAGCAATCGAAATCGCCCCAGTCTTTAAACAATTTATCCCTAAACTGCTCGGGGTTTTCTATGATTACATAGCGATAAAAAGAAAGCGTTTTTCTGAAAAAATTTTCAGATTCTAGCTTCTTTAGCGCTTGTTCCTTACTCAGCTTGTTCCGCAAGCCTTTTTTATGTGCATTAGGGTCCATTAAAGAAATCATTTATTAGATCAAAGGTACATAAAGAAATAGTAAATGACAGTTAAATTGAATTATAGATATGCACTAAATACTATATTTGTAAATTAATATTTTCAAATGAAAGATACTATACTAGTAATCGGATCATCTGGCCAAATTGGCACTGAGTTAGTAAATGAGCTACGAAGTGTATATGGCAATTCAAACGTAATTGCTTCTGATATTAGACAAAAAAAATCTGATATTTTGGTTGAATCCGGTCCGTTTGAGCCCCTTGATGTTATGGACAAAGAATTACTTTATAAAATTGTCAAAAAATACCAAGTTACTCAAGTATATTTATTAGCTGCGTTATTATCCGCCAAAGCAGAACAAAACATCGAGCTAGCATGGAAATTGAATATGAGCTCACTATCTTATGTTTTAGATCTTGCAAAAGAAAAATATATTAAAAAAATATTTTGGCCAAGCTCCATAGCAGTATTTGGAACAACAACTCCTAGTATTATGACTCCACAGCACACCATAATGGAACCAAATACAGTTTATGGTATTAGTAAATTAGCAGGTGAACGTTGGTGTGAATACTACCATCAAAAGTTTAAAGTTGATGTAAGAAGTGTTCGCTACCCAGGACTAATTGGCTGGAGGTCACAACCAGGTGGTGGCACAACCGATTATGCGGTTCATATTTTTTACGAGGCTATAAAAAATAAAAGTTATACGAGTTTTTTAAGTGAAAACACTACACTGCCTATGATGTATATGAGCGATGCTATTCGAGCAACCTTAGAAATTATGGACGCAGTAGCAGAGCATATTAAAATACGTTCATCTTACAATATTGCTGGTTTGAGTTTTAGCCCAAAAGAGTTAGCACAAGAGATTAAAAGATATATTCCAAAATTTGAAATGCATTACAAAAGTGACTACCGACAAGCTATTGCAGACAGTTGGCCACAAAATATTGATGATTCTTCAGCTTTTAAGGATTGGAATTGGAAAAGTTCCGTTAATTTGCAAGAAATGACTTCGGACATGCTGAAGAACATTAAAAAACTAATTACCGAATAACCCATAATGAGTTTGGATTTACACATTTACAATACACTAAGTCGTCAAAAAGAAGTGTTTGTTCCTTTAGTTCCTAGTCACGTAGGTATGTATGTCTGCGGACCTACCGTTTATGGTGAGCCTCACCTAGGTCATGCTAGACCGTCTATAACTTTTGATATTGTCTTTCGTTACCTTCAGCATTTAGGACTTAAAGTTCGTTATGTGCGTAACATCACTGATGCTGGGCATTTAGTAGACGATGCAGATGATGGGGAAGATAAAATTGCTAAAAAGGCACGATTAGAACAAATAGAGCCTATGGAGGTGGTGCAGTTTTATACAATAAAATATCACAAAGCTGTGGAAGCCTTAAATTGCTTACCGCCATCTATAGAGCCACGCGCTACAGGACACATAATAGAACAAATAGAGATGGTCAAAACTATTCTCAACAACGGCTATGCTTATGAGGTCAATGGCTCGGTTTATTTAGATGTCAACAAATACAATAAAGATTTTGCTTATGGTAAATTGTCAGGAAGAAATTTAGAAGACACTTTAGAAAATACAAGAGCTCTAGAAGGACAAAGTGAAAAGAAAAGTCCGGTGGACTTTGCAATTTGGAAAAAAGCTCCTCCAGAGCACCTCATGCATTGGCCCTCTCCCTGGGGAGATGGCTTTCCGGGTTGGCACTTGGAGTGTTCGGCTATGAGCAGCAAATACTTAGGCGACACATTTGATATTCACGGTGGTGGTATGGACTTAGTCTTTCCACATCACGAAGCAGAAATAGCCCAATCTAACGCTTGTAATAAATGCGACCCCGCTAAATATTGGATGCACAACAATATGATTACCATCAATGGACAAAAAATGGGTAAGTCCTTAGGCAACTTCATTAACCTTGAAGAATTTTTTAGTGGTAGCCACGACTTATTAGAACGTGCCTATAACCCTATGACGGTGCGTTTTTTTATTTTACAAGCACATTATCGCAGCCCCTTAGACTTTTCAAACGATGCTCTTCAGGCTGCCGAAAAAGGCATGAGTAAGCTATTGAATGCGACAACCTCCTTGCAAAGTCTTAGGGCAAGTACCAAAAGCACAGTGGATATTAATGCATTAGAAGAAAATTGTTACAAGGCTATGAATGATGATTTCAATACACCTATTCTAATTGCTCATTTATTTGAAGCAGTGCGTATTGTCAATTCAGCAAAAGCAGGTGACGAACAACTCAAAAAAGAAGATATACAACATCTCAATCAATTATTTAACACCTTTGTATTCAATATTTTAGGCTTACAAAAAGATCAAGATACCAAAGGTAATGACTTGACTAAAGAGGTGATGAATATCATTCTTCAGCTAAGAGGAAATGCCAAAGCCAATAAAGATTGGACTAGCGCAGACCTTATTCGAGACGAGTTAAAAAAGCTGAATATAGAAATCCGTGACGACTGTGATGGTAGTTCTTGGGAAGTGAAAAATTAATCCAAATGACTATAAAACAATTACCCCAATATTTTGTATGGCTTGTATTTTTATGGGCATGTTCGGACAATAACCCCACTCAATCTGTAAAAAAGCCGGAAAAAGAAGCGGTTGAAGTTCCTGACTTCAATGCCGATAGTGCTTATCTTTACATACAACAACAAGTCGATTTTGGCCCTCGTTTTATCAGCAGTAAAGGATGGCAACAATGTGGTGATTTTTTGGTCAAAAAACTTAAAACCTATACTCGGTATGTAGAAGAACAAAACCACCCCATCAAAACCTACGATGGCAAATCACATACTTTAAGGAATATAATTGCATCATTTAGTCCTAAAAAAAACAATCGAATATTATTATGTGCCCATTGGGATACACGCCACGTAGCTGATCATGATGTAGAACGACAAAATGAACCTATATTAGGTGCTAATGATGGAGGGAGTGGTGTTGGTGTGCTGATAGAATTGGCTAGGTTATTGTCAAAACAAGAAAGTCGTATTGGTGTTGATATTATTTTATTTGATGCTGAAGATTACGGTAACCCAAATGGAGATGGTAAAGGACCTATAAGTTGGTGTATCGGCTCTCAATATTGGGGCAACAACCCGCACACCACAGATTATTATGCTCAATTCGGTATATTGTTAGATATGGTGGCTGCTAAAGATGCCCGTTTTACCCACGAGGGTTTGTCTAGAACTTATGCTCAACGTATACTCAAGAAAGTATGGTCTGAAGCACACCGATTAGGCTATGGCAGTTATTTTGTGTACCAATCCACACCACAAATTATTGACGACCATTACTTTGTGAACACACTAGCTAATATTCCAACCATAGATATTATTGAGTACGATAATAATACCGCAACAGGCTTTAATAAGCATTGGCATACCCACGGCGATGACATGAGGAATATCGATAAAAACACCTTAAAAGCTGTTGGTCAAACCGTTACATCTATTGTATTTAAGGAATAAAAATAATAAAGTTAATATCAATACTTTATTAATTTATGCCGACCTTTGTACCTTGAAACAAATCCTTTAAACTTTTGATATGGAAATTTTTTTATTCATCGTAGCACACTGGTATTTATCACTTTTTGCACAATCCTTTTTTCACCACCGTTATTCGGCACACCAAATGTTTACTATGCCTAAATGGGTAGAAAAATTCTTTTTTGTCTTTTCTTTTATTGCTCAAGGCTCCTCCTATATGAGTCCAAAAGTTTACGGTATTTTACACCGACTACACCACGAACATGCCGATAAGGAAGACGATCCGCATTCGCCATTATATTCTAAAAACTTCGTTAGTCTAATGGTAAAAACCTACCATAAATTCGCC
>MDTD01003120.1_pt1 | contig 17740 bp, 7 predicted proteins | sample 811221 | NCBI WGS metagenome assembly MDTD01 (sample SAMN05326646, study PRJNA326480) | marine metagenome | isolation source: seawater | place: Pacific Ocean: South West | collected 2011 | reverse complement strand
TTTGATTAGAGTATGCTTTACCAGCTTTAAATATATTATTATCTGAAAAGTTTACAAAGTTTACAGCAGATATAGTTTGTAACAACGCTGATCTAGTATTAAAGAACATGATAGTACCAATACTATTTGTTAACCAGTCAGTAACCCTACCCGTTATACTATCACCTGTAAAAGCTCTATTTCTACCAGTTTTCATACGTTGTAATATACCTTCTAGCGCTGTTCTATAAGCTTTACCGTTTGTAGCTTCTAGTTTATTTAAATTTTTTTCTGAAAATATAATATCAACATTTTGCTGCCACTGTTGTAAGTGTTTTGCTCTTTTAGTAGTACCTAAACCTCTAAGCATGTCTGTAGTTATAGTACCTCCTAACCAGCTAGATGTAGGCTCAGTATAACCTTCAGCTTTATTTATATTTATTAGTTGATCACCAAAAACTTTTAAATCAACATTTTTTTCTATATAATCAGTTAATTCTTTTAAATCAGCTTTACTTAAACCAGGAATATTCATACCTTGTTTATTCCATATATAAACCCTTACAGCTTGTTCATTTGTAAATTCTTCACCAGGTATTTTTTTACGCAAATTTTTAGGCACAACACCTAATTGTTTTTTAAGCGCTTTATAATCATCCATTAAAGCTATACGCTCTCTTGATATTGCAGCCATAGCGCTAGCATATGGATCAAGTAAATTCTTTTTATACCAAGCCATTTGGCTATCACCTAACTTACCTTTTGATAATGTATTATATAATAATCCTACAAAATCTTCAGCAGATGGTGGTATAAAAAACGTAAACCTACCTTTATTAGCACCAACTACTGCTGCTTTAGCTCGACTATATTCTTTTTCTGCAGCAATACCTGTTTTAGCTTCTATTATATCGTTAAAATCTCTATCGAGCTTTTTAACTCTATCACTATAAGCTAATCTAGTTTTTGATTTAACATCTAAAACTTCTAATGCATCTTGAACTGCTTTGACATTTTTATATACATCATCTGTAAAATAAAAATCATTATAACCTTCAGCAGCCTTACCTGTAACCCAGTTAGCTTTAGCTTGAGGTGTACCATCTTCTAAACCTGTAATATTTTCTAAAGGTATATTAACACCTATACCATTTAAAAATGCTTTTATTGAAGCTGCAGAAGCTTGTGGTCTTGCTGTTAATACAAATACATCTTTATTACCAAACTTATCTATAGCTTTTTTAATTTTTGCAGCTAGTGGTCCAGGCTTACCATCAACAACTTTATTAAACTCGCTAAAATCAAACTTAGCACCTTGAAGTTCTAAATCACTGTGTTGTTTAGCAAATTGCTGTGGTGTTAATTTAAAAGTTTTTCCTTTACCTTCACCTATTAGACTAAAATTAAGCTCATAATCTCCTTTTCCTTTTTTATCTAATGATACATTGTAGGTTCTATTATTTATTTCAAAAGAAGATTTAAAATTTCCAACAGTATCTTCTGTAAAATTTAAATTAGAACCTAATATTTTTATATTTTTTTGATCTTTAGCTTTTGTTAAAGTAAAATCTTCTGATTCTTTTTTTCCAAAACTTGTAGTTTCAAACAAATCTAAATTCCAACCTAAATCTTTTTTTAATTTACCAGCTAATGTGTTATAAAGTTTAATTCTACTAGACTCAGCAGCATCTGAGCTAAAATTTATACTTTCTATTTTTTTATTTTTTGCTATTAAATCTACAACTCCTTTGTAAACTGTATTTATAACTTTAACAGCGTTGCCAGTGCCAGTTGTTTTTTGAACTTGCTCCGGTATATTAACTATTACTTGACTTTTACTAGTAGCTAATGTGTCGTCAAAATCAAATATACTAATACCTTTTTTAGGCGCATTTAAATCTCTAGCATTACGTAAAGCTTTATCGTGATTATTTAAATCGTTTAACAAACCATCATTGTTTGTAGATTTACTATATTTAGTTTGGTTTTTATTAAATGCTTTTACTTTGCTATTTTCAATATTTTGATTAGTAGCAAAACCTTTAGCGTCAATACCAAACTCTTGAACTATGCTATTACCATTTGCTAAAATTATATTTGAAGGATCAATACTGGCTACATTTTCATTAAAATATCTCGCCCATATATTATCTGTTATTTTCCAACCTTCAGGTGTGTTTTCTTTATAATTATAAGGTTTACCATTTGGTTTAAAACCTACTAAAGCATTATCGTTTATTTCAGGTAAAGCTCCTTGAAAATAATTTTTACTTACATCACTAAAGTCTTGATTTATTTTACCAGCTACAGCACTAGTAAACAAGTATTTTGCTGTTATACTAGCTGGAAGAGTGTGCTCTTGTACTATTTTTCCAAAAGTATTTTTTGCAAAAAATCTTGCAGGCGCAGCTGTTCTCATAAAATGCCCTTGATATGAGCTAGTTGATGAAAGCATAGCTCCAACAAAAGCAACATTTTCTTTATTTCCGTCTTTCATTAAAGACTCAAATGTTAAAAATAATTGTTTTAAACCTTTTAAAGAATTATCTTGTGACTTAACAAAATCTTTATTGTTTAATAATTTTTCTAAATTATTATACTGAGACTTTGTAATTTTTGTAGTCATATCTTTATACACCCTTTCTTCCGCAAATTTTTTACCTTTTTTTTCTACAGAAGCTATCCAAGCGTCTGCTTCTTTAACATTTCTAAAAGGAAAGTTTCCAGCAAAATCTCTAACATCAACTTGAAACCCATCAATTTTACCTTTTATTATACCAGCTTCTTTTATTGTAATAGCTTCTGTTGTTCCTTGTAGTGATCTCCAAACTGATTTTGGTATTTTTTCAACAAAGCCGTTTTCCTCTGCTATTTTTAAAAACCTCTGCACACCTGTTTCTGTTCTCATGTTTATAGCATTACCTTTTCCTACAAACTCTTCTATTATTTTAGTCCAGTTTTTATTTTCAGCCGCAAACTCAGTTGGATTTTTCTTGAAAGATTGATCTTCCATGAAAACATTTTTAGCATTTTCTACACTATTTTTACTAAACTTTATAGTAGGATCTACAACTAATTTAGCAGATACTTTAGCTATATCTTCTTGTACTATATCAGCTTTGTTCATTACACCAGGAACTATATCTCTAAATAAACTAAACGATATAGCGTTTACTAAACCATCTTTTCTAGTTCCTTTTGTACTAGCACCTACATCAAAGAAAAACTTTTTAACTTCTTCTATAGTAGGTTTTTTTCTAGGATATTTTGATGGTCCTTGTTTTTCGTTTTCAACATAAAAATCGCCTTCATCAATAGCTTTGTCTATTTGTGCTTGTGTGGTTAATCTAGTAGGTTCACCTGTAAATATTCTATTAGCTGCAGGTGTTCTACGTTCCATTGCTACAAGTGTAGCTATAGGTAAATTTTTACTACCAAATAAAACATTAATATTATCTTCTAAAAACTTATCAAGGTTTTTTAATTTGTTTTTAATAGATTTAAATGATTTTTGTTGCGCAGCGTCTTTAACAAATGTTTTAAAATCTTTATCATTAATTTCAGGTGTAACACCTTCTACTATTTCAATAGTATTAGCTTCTATTTCATCTTCTAGTTTTTGATCAACAAATTGTTCGCCATCAACTATTAAACCTTGTTTTAACTCTGATCTTGGAGCTTCTGCAGTTTCAACATCTAAATCAGCCTCATCAGCCACAGGTGTTCTTATAGAACCAGTTTCACCAGCTTGTATATCTAAACTACCAGCTTGTTCTCTTCTATATCTATTAACTACGTCACCTATTCTAAACTGTTGTAGCTCGCTAACAACAAAGCCACCTAAATCATTGTTTGTTTCAGGATTAAATCTTGTTAAACTTCTTTCAAATAATTGCTGCTTAACATCTTCTACAAAATTATTTATAGGTTTACCAAATACATTGTCACCAGTAACACCAAACTTATTTAATTGGCCTCTAATTAAACCATTTAATCTATCACCAATAACTAAGTCATTATATACATTACCAATTACTTGACTATCATATTGTTGTTTAGTAGTGCCTGGTGGCACTAAAGCCTTTATTTGATTACCTAAAGCTGTTCTATCAGCTTGAGTTATAGATTTTTTAACTTCAGCTGTTTGTTGTCCAGCTAAATCTACCGCTTGTTCTGTAACTCTACCTTGCTGTATGTTTTTAGAATAATCTTTTATAAAGTTATACGCTTGTCTACCAGTTTCAAATTTTGCTTGTCTAAAAGGTGTAAACTGATTTATAAACGAATTTATAACTTCTAATATTTTAGAGCCTAAACTATCATTGTATTTTATATCACCTTTAACTATTGCATCAGAAAAAACAGTAAAATATTCTTCAGCATACTCTTCTAGCTCTTTTTGACTACCATCTTCATTATATCTATAGTTATCATCTATACGTTTTTGAACAACTTCTAGATTACCTTCATCTCTTAATACACCTATTAAACCAGTAGCAAGTCTAACTCTAGTGTCAGCGTCTGAAAGCTTATTGTTAATAATTCTATGTAAAAGTTCATGCGAACCTACAGATATAGCGCCTACTTCAGCCGCTCTTTGATTATTTATAAATATTTTATTACCCTGTATGAAACCATCAATATTAGCGTCTTGACCAGTAGTTTCAGCAAACTCTTGTTTAGTAGTAAACTCTTGTATTTCAACACCTAGCTGATCTGCTTTAGTTTTTATTATTTCAACATTTTCTGCAACTAAACCTTCTTTATATCTTTGCTCGGCTTGTGATCTAATCTTGTTTATATCGTTTCTAGCTTTGTTTATTTTTCTTCTTATAGGTTTTGTAAAAGTTTCTTTTTCTTGCTCTGTAAATGCTTTAGAATTAACTATATCTACAACTTGTTTACCTAAATCTTGTATATTATTTACACTTTTTTCAATACTAGATATGTCTTGCTCAGTCATAGCGCTGTAAGTATTGTTTCCATTTTGTACTTCATTAGAAACTCTTGCCCTTAAACCTTCTTGTATTCTATTTATAGTTTCTGTATCATAATCAGTTAAAGATCTTTTATGCTTTATATCTTCAAGATTAGATATTTGTTGTATATCTTGTTGTATTTGTTTGTTTACTTCGGGTGGTCTTGATTCAAATGCTGCATTAAAAGCTTTTCCACCTACAAAAACTCCTTTACCACCCGCAAAACCTTGTAAAAAAGTTTCAAGTCCTTGTTTTGACATCATTTTGTCAATAACTTCTTTTGATATTTCAGTTATACTAGCTTGTCTTTCTTTCTGTGTGCCGGCTCTTTTACCTAATAAATCATTAAATGTTTCAATAATAAATTGAGCATATTCAGTAAAACCTTCTACTCTACCAGAATTTAACATTGAATATAAAAATTTTTGAGCACCAGTTGTTTTAGCGTTTATAAGTTGCTGTGCTTTAGATATTCCTTTTTTTTCAAGAGCATACGCAACAGCACCTAGAGTAGCTGGTAAAAAAACTTCAGCATCACCTTCTTCTATAAGTTGACCTATTTCAACACCTTTTTCTTTAGCCTTGTTATTATTGTAGTCTCTAACAGAAGAAGAAACCATTTCAGAAGCTAAACCAACACCAGCTGTAGTTCCTGCTATAAGAGCAGACGTGCCAAAAGCTGTAACAGCGTTTGTAAAAGCAGCAACTCCACCTAAACCTTTTTCAAGTAAACCTTCTCTTTCACCTAAATCAGTAAATTGTATGGTTGGCTTTGTTTTTAAATCTAATTTTCTTAAATCACCTTCTATTTCTAAAAGTTTTTTTCTATTTTCTTCTGATCTTTGTCTACCTTCTTCTGTATCAAAATCAAAAGTACCAGCAAAATACCATATATATTTAGCTCTATCATCTACACCTTCTAATTGATTTATAGCGTTGCCTAAACTGTTTAATATACTTTCACCAGCTGATAATTGTTCTTGACCAGTATCTATTCTTTTTTGCCTAGCTTCTTGTTCAGCTTTTTTATCAAGCTCAGCCTTAGACATACGACCAGTATAAAACTCTGTTTCACTTAAAGGCTCTATAGTAGCTTGTTTTTTAGGAGCTTCCATCACAGGTATATTTAAAGAGCTCATTAAATCTCTAGCTGCTTGTGTTTCTTTAGCTCTATCGTCAAGTATTTTATCTTCAGGATCTAGCATATCTGTAGCAAAATCAGTTTGCTCCATGATAACTTGATCTGGCTCTTTCATATCAACTTCTACACCACTTTTTTCTTGAAAAAGTTGTGCACCGGGAAACTCATTTAGGAATTTTTCTTTGTTTTCAGGAGACACTGAATATATCTGACCATCAACAGAATATAATTCATTCATACTAACTTGGATTTTCGAATCTTCTATTTACTACTTGTACTTGACTACCAGCTGATTGAACTCCAAAGTCAACACCTATACCAGGTTGTTTAGATGGATTAATAACACCTGTTGCTTGAAAAGGATCTTGCACTCTACTTACATCACCACCTGATAAAAATAAACTCTGCGCATAATTTATAGCTCTAGCTTGATCAACAGTACTGCCAAACGCATCTCTTGCATAAGCACCCATAGCGCCTAATATAGTTCCATCAAATCCAGCTACTGGTTTAAACTTACCGCCTTCCGCAGGTATCCTAAACAATATATTTCCAGCACCGCCAACAGTACCTTGTACAGCTTTATTAAAATCATCTGCTGTAACTGGATCTTCATTAGGTTTTAAATCAGCATTGGTACTAGCTATCCATTGATCTCTTATTTGGTTTTTATTTGATGTTAATTGTTCTCTTGTAAAATAAAAATCACCGCTTTTACTAGACTTATTCATTAAATTAACAAATTTAGCAGGATCAACTGTTTTCTTAGTAAACACCTCACCAGTAGCACCTTCAAAAGCTTGAGTATCTACAAGCGCGCTAAAAGAAGTATATAAACTATTACCAGCTATAGAGTTTTCTTTATCAGGACCATCTTTTGTAACAACATCGTTTTGATATTGTACAACATTTCTTGATAAAGCTCTACCATCACTTCCTCTTATATAACCTACATTACCGTTTACAATTTTAAATTCTTCCATAGCTTGATCTTGTAATAAAGCTATTTTATCTTGATCACTTAGTCTTAAATTAGCTATTTCTTTAGCGTCTTCAACACCTAACTGCTGCATTAACTGGTTACTAGGTTTAAAGCTGCCGTCTTTATATTTATTAGTTAGTTGGTTCCAAGCTGATTCATAAATAGCATCGTTTTCACTGCTATATCTATTTACAGCAAACTTACTAGCAAATTCATCAGTGTCTTTGTACCAATCATCTCTTATATATTTAGCAGCATTTTTAGTAGTTTGAACTTGACCACCACCTGGAAGCGTAACACTAACACTAGATCCATCGCTATTATAAGTAGGCTTAACACTAGTATATCTCATCGCAGAACCTCCTGAAGCTACAGATTTTTGAGTATCAAGAGCTAAATCAGCTTTAACATTAAAATTATCAGTTAACCATTGATCAGTCATAGCTGAAGCATTAACAAATTGACCATTAACTTCAAATCCGTATTGTGGTATACCAAACCTATTTGTTTTTGAAGATATTCTAACGGCATTAGGATTTTCTGAATTTATTTTTGCAAATTGAGCTATAGTTAAATTACTATTTTTACCATCAACACCAGGTAAAAATTTATTACTAACATTAGAATCATAAACATCAGGGTCACTAACGTATTTTAAATATTTACTAAAACTAGAGTTTGCATCAGCACCAATAGCAGCTTTATAACCTAATATATGATTTTGTATTCTTTGTCTGTCTCTAGCGTTTGCTTTTTGATATTGATTTTGTAATTGAGCTAATTCACTGTTTTGCCAGTTAATATTTACAAGTGGATTTGCTTCTAATGAATACGTAGTTCCATCTATATCTTTTAAAAAATCGTTTTTACCTAATTCAAAAGCAGTATTAAAGCCTTCAAGTTCTTCTATTTCACCTTGTTCTGGCATTCTAAGAGTTGAGGCTACGCCTCTACCAAAAGCAGTGTAATCTTGTATACCTAATCTAGGATTTTCATACGTGCCACCTGTTGTTGTTCTAGCGCCACTACCTAAGTTAGCGCTCATCATATAAGGACTTCTTGTTCTTCTTGTTGCCATATTATTCTATTATTAAACCTTCTAAACCAGTAGCGCCATAAACACCACCACCCATAGGTACATTAACACTGCCAACGCTAGTAACTTGCGCGGGTTGTATTACTGGAGGATTTAAACGATATAATTGATTCATTGCAGATGGATTAGTTGCAACATTAACCATGCCTACTGGCGTTATTTCAGAAACAGATGTTACTTCACCAAATTTTTGAGCTGGAGTTTGTTGCCTAGCAAAAGGTCCATCTGCTCCAAATCCACCTTGCATTGCAAAAGTACCAAGAGCACCAACAGCTTGACCAAACATTTGTGATTGCTGTGCTCCATAAGCAGCTGCTTGTTGACTAGCTGAACTTTGTAAACTAGACTCTCTATTTAATTGTTGCATTTCTCTTCTTTCTTGTGCGGTAAAACTAGCCATCTGAGCTCTTTGCCTCATTTGCGCTGCTTGTACTTCACCCTGCGCTCTTAATTGTGCATTTCTAGCTTCTTGTTGTTGTATACTAGCAGAAACACCCCTTTTGCTTTGCGCTGCAGCTCTTGCTAAAGCTGTAGCACCACCAGCGCTAGCGCCTGTAGCTCTTAATGTATCTAATGTGCTAGCTAGTGATATATCTTGTTGTTCTGCTTGCATTTCTGCAGCTCTAGTAGCTACTTGTAAGTTAGCAAATGGATTTTCAAAATCTTGACCAAAATCAGGTATATCTTGCCTATTAGCTTCTAAAGCCATTACTCTAGCCGCGGCTGCTCTTTCTCTTCTTCTAGCTGCTCTTCTCGCCCTGCCGGCTCCAATGCCTCCAAATATGCTGCTACCTACTGCTAATAATGTTCCTATTGCCATAATTTATTATTTATTGTGATGAATATACAGTTTCGCTACCCACAGCATATAGCTCTGCTTTATTAACAGAAGAAGCTATAGCTTCACTAGGTTTCCAATACTGCATTTTTACTTTATTAAAATATCCTTTTACACCCGATAAATCAATACCTGTTATTTGATTTAATGATGTAGTTGTTGTGTTATTTCTTATATGCCCATAATATTTGTTTTCTTTATTAACAAAATTTATAGGTATTGATAATGATGACACGGTTGTATCACTACTTAATATAGGAAAAGCTTCGTGCATGTCTGTTTCAGATGATGCCATTTTCCAACCAGTAGTACCTTCATAATTTATAGTATGAAAGTTTTTAACAGTTGTTGGTTGATCGTTAAATACAAATTCTACATTTGCTGGATCACTATAACTGCTAGTGTAAAACCTACAACGTTGAACATTGTCGCTGTAATGTTTGTATAATTTTTGATTATCATAAGTGTAAAACTCATTATCTAAACTAAAACCAAATGTTGGTTTATACGTGTAAAAAGACACCCAGCCTTTTGAACTTTCGTCAAACGAAAGTGTAGCGTAGACATCTTTTGTTAAATTTGTAGCGCCATCGCCACCGTATTCTGATAAATGAGTGGAGCTAATATTCTCATCGTTTTGTAATGAAATAACGTATTTGTTTTTACGCTCGTCATACATACCATAAATTCTTTTTGTTTTAGGTAAATTATCTCTAAAAAAACCACGCATACTAGCGTCTGATATAGGTGTTAAACCGTCTTGCGATAATCTTAATACAACGCCTCTATTTTTATCAGAAAAATATTTTCTACCTGCATAAACTGCAAAACTCTCAGGATTTTTACTTATACCGTAATCACCGGCAAAACTTCCAACTTGTCCTATAACAACTCTAGAAGCAGTAGTAAGTGGTTGACCTTCTTGTGTAAATATAGCGTCTTTATCAATTAACGCTCTACTAACTTTATTTTCTTGAAATATAAGTAAGTTTGTATCTTCTGCGTATAGCTTTTGTATACTACCATTTTGTATATCCAAAGCTTTTGTAATAGGTTCGCCTATAGAAAACTGATTTGTTTCGTTAACATCTGTTTTTGCATTAAAAATACCAGAGTGTATTAAAGCATTACCTCTTGTTCTTTGAGAGTAATTAAAGTCTACTAAATAAGCTTTTACACCAAAATCAACAGATTTACCGTTAAATTCACCTTTTATTCTTGATTCTTCAACGTGCCATTGACCTATATCTTCTGTTGTTATTTGTTCATTGTTAAAAGAAAAATCTGCTCCTCCAGATAATATAAACGTATTGTAATAGCTTATTTCTAAAGATCTATTGTTTTTACTTATATCTTTATGTAAATCTCTTATTAAACCACTTGTTGATGATTCGTAATAAATATCTAACTTAGATTCTACAGGATTTGTTTCTAAAACAGTTAGCCCAGTTGTAACTGCTATTGGCTCCTCTTCTAAATTTTGTATAATTAATTCATCACCAGCATTAAACTCATGTTCGTGTGATAATTTAATTTTTTGATAATATTTTGTGCTACCATCTTCAACCTCTGTTATAGTTTCTACAGATTTTATTGTAAGAGGATCAAATAATGCCATCATTTGTTTTACACCGCTGTCATGACTTGCAGTAAAAGGTATTACTGATCTATCAAAATGCATTATAGTTCTTTTACTATTATCATTTAATTGAACTTTTTGAAGTATTGGTCTTCTAATGTTAAAATTAAAGTTATCACCATTAAAACCGTGTTCAAATATAGTAGCTGTTGTATTATCTTCACTTAAAAATCTTTTATTTTGAGTTTGTTGACCAAAAACAGTTGATGAAAAAGTAAAAGTAATTTGAGTGTTTTCAACAATATCAGCTACAGTGTTTGGGCTAATAGTAAAAGTATAAATAGTATTAGCGCCTGGAGTAGTTTCTCCATCTCCTAACTGTAATGAACTTGTTACTATAAGCGTTGGATCTACTGTGCTAAAACCTTCAACATTACCCTGTGTTGAAAGACTAACTTGTTTATTTATATCTATAGTAGTTAAAAGACCAAGGTTTGAAAAACTAGATGTAAATAAAAATGATCTAATCTCAGCACCTGCACTTCCTTTTATTCTAACAAAACCACTACCTGAATTTAAAGTACCACCAGATCCATCAACATACAAAGGCGCTCTAACTTCACCGCCAGTATCACTACCATCTCTAAACTCAATAAATTGACCAACACGCATCATAGCACTATCACCTCTATCACTACTTATCTCTCTACCATTAGTCATTATTGTTTTAGAGTCTAGATCTGGAAAATTTTCTTGTTGACTATTTTCTATTTCTAATTCAATAATTTTTTTACCAATATTACTTAAATGCCTTCGGCTTACTGATTCTTTTAATGTTATTTCTTGACCAGCTCTTATATATGGGTTTATTGTGTCGCCACTACCAATTTTTAAAAAAGTTTTATCGTCATCATTATTTTCAACAACTGTTATAGGTATAGTAAATCTAACTCTATTATTAGAGCCAATAGATTTAACTTGAGCAAGCAAGGGATTACGTTTAGCCATAATAAAATCATGAACCCTATCTTTATCTCTATCATCTCTAGTTAATATACCTTGTTCTCTAGCAGTTCCAACAGTCATAACCTCTACAGGATCTCTATCAGGCCCTAACATAGAAAAATTATTTATTTCATCATATATGTCAACTTCACCACTTGATAAACCAACATCAAAAAACTGTGATCTTTTAATAACTTTTGGAAAAAGTAAAACATCAGAGCCAGCAACTCCTTCCTTAACTTCATCAGTTTCATCAACATCTCTAGGTACTTTATTTATATTATTACCATATAAACTAATCCAAGTAAAACCTAAAATATCGTCATGAGTGTTAGATTCATTATTCCAATTATCAGCTGGATGACTAGTGTATATATTATAATATTCTTGTTGTTGTTGTTTTACAACTATTTTATAACTATACCAACCATATGGATTATAATCTTCACTATTTATATCACCATTATATAAATTATCAACTATTGTGCTATCATTAAATTGTATTTGTAAAGATCTACCAAAAGATTCTCTAGCAAAAGACCAACTATATGCATTGTTAAAAGATTCTGAAAAGTCACTAGTTACAGCAGGTGAAGTTGTAGTATCAGTATCGTTTTTAGATAATATAACAGTAGACTGTCTTCCAAATATATCAGATAAAACAATTCCAACTTGATAATCTCTTCTTTGCTTAACAGAGTGGTATTTATAAACATTTTTATTTACTTGTGGAACAGTTAAAGAATCATGGTCTCCTTTTGTAATATTATTAATTACATAGTTTACACCTGTTTTACCAAGGTTATCTACAGGTAAATTATAGTTTTCTGTAAAATTACCATATATAACTCTATTACCAGATATTTCTTGTGATTTAGCTCTTACTGGCACTTGATCAAAAACTCTAGTTATTTGTTTGTCTTCTAATATTTTATATGGTTTCTCTGATTTATATATAAATTTATAGACATGTCTATAGTAATTTATATCATTAGTGTTTTGAGGATCATCTTCGTCTATAGTAGCCATTGTTTCTATTAAATCTGTAAAAGACTGATTGTCATTAACATCTATTTCTTTTATAACTTTTACAACATCTTGATCTGACTCTTTTATTAATATTTCTAATTTAGAAATCCTTAAATAATTATCCCAATTAGCATCAGGATTTGTTTGATAATTTTCGCTTGGCAAAGGTATTCTAACCTCTATTTTATTATAATGATTTTTCATTATATCAACAATAGTTTTAGAATAAACATCTTGTACATCTGATTTATCTAAGTCAGAAGATATAACATTGTTTATATGGCCTTCGTTTATTGGTTTAAAAACAATTTGTGTAAACGGAGCCATTACTGTGTATTCACCATCTTCGTATTTATACCTGTATGAAAACCTAACAAATTTGTCTTTTAAATAATCAGACTGTATTGTTTCATCGTTTTGAAGTGTTACACCATCACCATCACCAGAATTATTCCTTAATATAGGTGCTAAAAAAGGTGATACTTTTGCAACAGATATTTGTTCTTCTCTTGTATAATAAGTATTATTTTCTATCGCTCTAGTAACATTTATTTTTCTAGGTTGATTATAATTATCTGTAAAAAATAATAAATCATCAATTAAATTTACACCAGTAATTAAATGATTTTTACTAAAATTTAAAAAATGACCAAACACTAGTATTTGAGATTCTACGGCGGTACCATCTAATTTACCCATTAATATAGCGCAAACGTTTGTAGACTGCGCTCTAGACATAGTTCTTATATCATTATCATTACCAGTAAAATCTGTAACAAACCAAAAAGCTCTTTTGTTTAAATTATCTGCAAAATAGCCAATAGTTTCCAAATTATTAGCATTGAAATCAAAGCTTACGCCAAAAATATCATACTCTTGATTGTTTAAAGCTAATTCGTTGCCTTGTATGTTTTCAATAGCACCTACATCAGATCCTTCTGATTGCGTAATTAATATATTTTGTGCTTCACGGTATTCACCTTTTGGCACAAGCCTTTCATCAAGGTCTTTATTCATTTTACCTCGTAAAAAGCTATTTTGAATTTTAGGCATATATTAATTTTTAATTCGTTTACTTTGTCCTCTTAATACTTGTGATATTTCAGCTAAATTAATTTTAGATAATCTAAGTTTAGCATTACGCATCGCTGCTCTTCTTTCTTTTCTAAATCTTTGAACTATATACTCTGGTATATTTCTTCTAGTAGATAATATGTTAAAAGCTATATGTTTGTACAGTGCTTCTTCTGCAAACTTATGTACTTTCATTTCAGCATCAGTACCTAAACTATCAGATACATATTCTATAACTATTATTTTACCTGATAAATCACTACTGAAATTAAAACTACCAGTTCTTTCATTAATAGTAAAATAACCATTTATTTGTTGGTGCTCTGGTTCAATACCATATCTTCTACCAAAATCAGTGCCTAAATGATTGTCTCTACTTATATAATAATCTTCTTCAGTACTTAAATTACCTGTTAAATTATCAGTGTCAAAAGCCTGCCATTGTGTTTCAGTATATGGAGTGCCACTAACTATTTGCCCGTTGTTATCAAATATGTAGTTATAATCACCATCTTGCACGGGTGCTTCTGTTGGATTTATAGTTAATTTAGTTGGATATATTATTTTTTTTATACCTGAGTTATCAATATAACAAAGCTTTACATAGCTAACATAATCTTGAGGCATTGGTATAGCTAATGAAGGACTTAATTCAACTTCTTGTGATTTAACAGTTTTTAATATATCATAGCTAAACTCTTGTAAACCTCTTCTAGCATGAAAAACAACATCTGTTTTACTAACGTTGTTTATTAATTTACCATCACCTACGTAACCTATTATAAAATTAGATACTATATCAGAAAGTGAAGTATGTCTATATCCACCAAATATATGATCTCTTAATTCAACTCTTAATATTCCTTCAGTAGCTAAACCTAACTCTATAAGTTCATCAAAGGCCTGATCACCGTCACCACCTGAAGCGCCAGATGTTTCTATTTCTAACACACCACCACTACTTATTCTCCAATCAAATATTTCTCTATCAGTATAATTACTATTGTTAGACTCTACATATACTCTTATGTCATTTGCAGTTAAAACACTGCCATGCTCTTGTCTAAGTTCAGTAACTGTATAGGTATATGATATACCATTAGCTACGCTAAGATAAAAAGACTGACTACCAGTGTAATATGTTTCGTTTGTTTTATTATTTAATAGTGCCATTTATTAAGCGTTTTCTTGTTGTACTTTTGTTGCTGTTTCTTGACCTATAGCTTGTATAACGCTTGGGTCTTTTATAATAACTCCTGTATATCTCAATATACCTAATACTAAATCTACTTCACTTGAAGAGTGTAAAGTAAAATCAGTTGAACCAGTAGCTGTATAAGTTAAAGCGCCGTTAGCGTCAGCTTCAGAGTTCCACACTGGATCACTAGGTATAGATATATAATCCATACTCACACTTGATAATGAAGTAGGATTTACATTAATATTTTCACCTGTTATATAATATATTGGAAATGTTGTTGATGGAGAAGTTATTGGAGAAGATAATAAATAAGTTAATTTAGATTTTTCTATTCTATCAACTTCTGTTATGTTTAAAGAGTTGTTGTCTTGTGTTGTTACTCTAACTATATTGTATACATTTGATCTAGTATAATCATCAACAGTAACGGTTGGTAAAGCTCCAACACCGCTAACTAGTGTTATATCGTTAGTAGTATAAAATGGATCTATACGATCTTGTATTTTTTTAGGTATATCACCATATCCTTGAGCGCCACGGCCTACAGTTTCCCTAGATACAGCTCTATTATAGTCATGAAAAGCTTTATCAAGTAGATCAAGCTGTACTTGCGAACCTATTCTGTTAAACTCGTCTGGTGTTAAAAAACCTCTTGATTCTTTGTTTAGTATTGTTAATACTTTTCTATATACTTTATCTACTGATATTGCCATTTTGTATTTTATTATAATCACAGGCCCTAATTAAAGGGCCGTGACTATTTGTTTTTATTTTAACCTTTTTTGTATTGATTTGTAAACTTCAACACCTTCATCAGTTTTTAACCAAGCAGCAAAGGCGCTGTATGGGTTTTCGTCAAAAGGTACTTCCATTAATTTTCTATCAGTTGCGCCCCAAGTAAACATTCTTTGATCTTGAGATAATGTTATTACACCCATTTCGTTGGCTTTAATAGCTAAATTTCTAAGTATAACATTTTCATCGTTTACAAGATCTAAAAATAAAACAGGGTTTTGTCTAGCAAATAAATACAAATCTCTTTTTATTTCAGCTGAACTCATTTGATCAACAGTAGAACCTATTTCTACTCTTAATATAGCTTCAGCTTGATCTATTTCTATAGATGTAGCAGTATTTAAAGCTTTCATTTCAGTTTCAATATCAATTAAATCTTCTTTTGCTTCTGCAACATCGTCTTTTTCAGCATAAACAACATCTTTTTTAGGGTGATATAAAGATAAAAACTTTTGCAATGGTTGGTTTTGTTTAGGAACATATAAAACGCCATCTTCAAATATAACGTGTTCCATCATTACGTTTTCATCTTGCTCATCAACAAACACAGACTTTTGATTACTAGCATATCTCATTTCTCTATTAATGCCTTTTGCCTCGTCCCACCATAACAATGGTTTTCTTCTTGTTGATTTAGACTGCAACACATATGTTAGCGGTCTACCTTTTTTCTTTAAATAATATTGTCTATCTTTCATCTCCCACTTAGGAGCTTGAGGCTCGACAACCTCAACTTGTTTCTTTTTTGCCATAATATAATATAATTAAATAGTTTAAAATAAACCTAAAGGCGCCATTAAAGACGCCTTTGGTTTAATATAATCAATTGTTACGATCCAAGTGTAATGTCGATACCAGTGATGTTAGCGTCAACATAGTCGCTATTTACATCATCAGCAACAACTACATAACCGTTAAAAGAGTGTTTACCATTAAAATGGCCACCAATAGCGTTAGCTATGCTTTTAAACACTTTTAACTCAGTGTCTGCATTACATGTAACTGTAACAAGATCCACATCTCCGTCTGCAGCTCCGACAGGATTAAAACTTGGTAAAAACCTCATTTTAATCGTTGCGTCAGCAGCAACAGTCATTCCTACAAAAGAAGATAGTGGGTAACAAGCAGCGTCATCAGCTGCGTCAATAAAAATTAAAAGTTTTTCCATTTTTATTAGTTTTAAAAGTTAATAATTACCACTATGATTCTTTCAATAACACGAAGTTATTAGCAGCTTGTACAATTAAACATCTTTCAGATAAATAATGTACTTCCATAATATCGTCACCGATATATGATGCACCACCAACAGATCCTGTTACCCAAGACTTCATTCTTCTGTCATCAGTTTGAGAAGCTCTATATCTTACGTGTAAGAAAGGTCTCTTAATATTTCTACCTAAGTTTTCATCATATACAGATGATACACCGGCAGGAATTAAAATTCCAGAAATATCTCCAAAACCACCTCTACCAGTAGCATCGTTTAAGTATCTCCAGTCAGACTTATAGAAGTCATAAGAACCTCTTCTTAGTCCTGAGAAACCTAAGTTTAATGCCATATCAGCAGAATTTTCAAATACTCCAAATGAAGCACCGCCACCGTAGTTAGCGTTTAATCCAGCCATCATGTCATCAAAAGTTAATGCTAAATCTCTGTTTACATAAAGAATGTTTTCTTCAATAGCACCTTGCTTATCAAGATTTTTAAGAACTAAATCAAAATCAGATAAATTAGCTAAATCTTCAAATACATTACCTCTTGTTTCTACTGCTTGGAATAAACCTTCAGTACCAAAACTGTCACCAGCATCAATACCTAAACCACCAGAAGCAACAGCTGTATTTTCAATAGCAGAGCTACCTGGAACACCTTTTACAGCTTCAATCATAGTCATTTCTAAATAATCTTCGAATCTAACTCTAGTGTCGCCTTCAGCCTTCATGTACCATAGGTAACCTGATTGTCCAGATTCTCCACTTACTTCAACCCAACCAATTTGAGCTGTATCAGAACCATTAATTTCAAAGTGATCCTTGAT
>MDTD01175614.1_pt1 | contig 17749 bp, 15 predicted proteins | sample 811221 | NCBI WGS metagenome assembly MDTD01 (sample SAMN05326646, study PRJNA326480) | marine metagenome | isolation source: seawater | place: Pacific Ocean: South West | collected 2011 | reverse complement strand
TAATTTTAGTCTTATTTTTGTCAAGAATAAAGCTTTTAATCTTTTTTAATTTTATATTGTAATCTCCTATGTCAGTGCTAGGTCTAAACTTAATTTCTTTTAGAATGGTCTTTTTTGATTTTACTCTAGAAGCAGAAATATTTTTTTTCTTTGAAAAAAGCATTTTTCCATAATCCATTATTTTACAAACAGTTGGATTAGAATCTTTTGCGGATACTTGAACAAGATCTAAAGATAATTTACTAGCCTCTTGAAGGGCTTTATCTATTGGGACTAATCCTTTCTTAACACCATCATGATCAATAAGCATTACCTCAGGAGCACTTATTTTATTATTTATAGGGGTTTTATTTTTATTAGAAACTATTTGACTATCCTGAGATCTTTATAAGTAAGGGCAATAATACATTAGGTTATGTTTAAAAAATATGATTTTAAACTAAATGACCTGATTCGCAAAGAATTTTAAGGCTGCAATAAATATTTTATCCAGTCATTATTATCTAATGAATAAGCTTCCCTTTTATTTAATCTTGATTTATTGCCTTCCCAGAACTCAAAGTAATATGGCTTAAAAGAAAAACCACCCCAATAAACCGGACGCTCTTTTAAATTATTATTTTCTAATACTTTCTTAAACTTATATTCAACATCGCTGAAAGAATCAATGGGTTTAGATTGATCTGAACTAATTGCTAATGCATTTTTATCTTCGGATCTTTTAAAAAAGTATTCATCAGAAATATCTTCTTTTAATTTATATATATTAGCCTTGAATCTAATCTGTATATTAATTTTTGACCAGAAGATAAGAGCTGAGATTTGTTTGTGCTCAAGAAACTGAGTTGCCTTAGGCGATAAATAATTAGAGAAAAAAATTAGATCTTCATTATCTACTATCTTTAAATTAACAAACCTTGAGTCTACCTCTCTTTCCTTTAAAGAGAATGAAGATATGGCTATTGCTTCAATGTTATCTTGTTCTGCTTCATAAGCCTTACCATAGAAATCTCTTAGTCTTTTGAAAGGCTCTTTATCGCTATTGTTTATAAAATCTGTCATCTTGAGACATAGTTTAAAGCATTCTTTAGTTGAGCAGGTGGAGTTGGAAGTGTATTGAAGCTTTTCCATAAAATTCTTGATTTAGGAAATAGAATTATCCAAATTGTTATAAATATTGAAGAAAAGTAAATTTTTAGGCTTTTATTTTTAACAAACCACTCTTCCAAAGATCCTTTGTAAGGAGCAATAATTTTAGAGTAAAAACTTACTGATTGCTCAGCTTCCTGCATTAATTCCTCCTCACCTCTAAAGGCAATTGATCCAATTCCTGAAAGTCCTGGTCTAACTCTAGATATTATTCTTTGAGATGACTTAGAATATATCTCAAAATTAGAAATCGTCATGGGTCTTGGTCCAACTATACTCATATCACCTAACAAAATATTTAATAATTGCGGCAATTCATTTATTTTAGACTTTCTAAGAAACCTGCCGAAAGGTAAAACTCTAGGATCATTTTTTATAGTGATAGTGCCAGTACCAATGTTTGGGCTATCTTTAATCATAGTAGCAAATTTGTAGAGTAGAAATGCCTTACGGCCTTTCCCAATTCGCTCCTGAAGAAAAAATATCTCACCCTCCCCAGAGAGTCTTAATGTTAAAACAATTGGAATTAATAAAGGTGAAAGAAATATTAAAGCTGAAAAAGAAAAAAGTATGTCAAAAAAACGTTCCAATACTACATCCTTTGATCTAAATATTTACCAGTTTCTATATGGGCAAAGTCAGGAATAATTTCAAAATATAGACTTAGAAGATCTTCTTTACTCCATGAGCCTGATGCCCTCATGCTTTTAATACCATTTATAAAATTATTTAGCTTATTATCATCAAAAATTGCTTCATTTTTTATGATACCAACTGAATCAAAAGTCTCCATGTCTAAGTCTTCTTTATCTGTATAGAATTCTTCGAAGTCTTTTTCTCCGGTTGTATCACTTTTAAAAAAATAACAAGGCCATTTATTTTCACTAATAAGGTCCTCAATGTTGTCACGTGCCTCATCTTCTGATTTGCATTCATAAGGTTTATATCCTTTTTCTTCTAAATAACGAATTGCAATTTCTGAGAACGTAATCAAATGGAGTTTTTCACTTAGCTTTGGGAAAAAAATATCTCGATTTTTTCCTAATATTCCAGAAAGCAAACAAAGCTCTCCAGACTCTTGAGGTGTAACAAAGTAACGCCTAACGTCATTAGGAGCAGAGAAAGGTTGTTTTTTTGTAAAACGTTGATTAAAGCCGTGGAGAAGTGAGCCATCAGAGAATGCAACGTTAGCAAATCGTGCCATTGAGATATTTTGACTTAAACTTTCACGCATCAAAAACATTTCCATTATTCTCTTACTTGCACCCATCATATTTACTGGGTTAGCAGCCTTATCAGTTGATACACAAAAGTATTTTTTTGCACTCATTTCTCTAGCTAGTGAAATAGTACTTAAGGTATTTAGCACATTTACTATTATCATTCTCATTAAAGTAAATGGATCTTTTTCGCTTCTAACATGTTTTAATGCTGACAAATTAAAAATATAGTCGTAAGGACCTTCATTTCTAACCATGGCATCAAATTCAGCGGATCCACAATCCAAAGCAAAAGTTTTAAATTCTCCAGAACCATAGCCTTCTGTGCTTCTAATATCTCTTACTAACTCAACCATATTGTTCTCAGAGATATCAACTATATGCAAAACCTTTGGATCAAGTTTGAAAACTTCCTTAGACACAGCCTGTCCAATACTGCCTGCACCTCCGATGATTAAAAACTTAGATCCGGAAACCTCTTCTTTAAGTGTTTCTTTTAATAATGAAATATCACTTGAAAATAGTTCCTCTTTTCTTCCAATCAAATTTAAATATCTCAAAATACTCTCCTAATACCTAACTTCTGAAAATATAATCATAGCTCTGGTTGTATGTAAGATTGTCCTGATATCCATAAAATAATAAAGGGAAAAATTAAAAACAATTCAGCAAATCTTTGCATTTATTTCTAAAAATTTTCTAATATTTTATCAATCAAAGATCTTAATTGGAAATTATCATATGCATAAGACTTTCCAGAAATACCCATCTTTTTGTATAGTGAAAAATCGATTTTACAGCACTCATCTATGACATCAGCGAAACCATCAAAATCACCAGAATCAACGCAAAAACCACATTTAGCATCACTTATTACTGTTTCAGTCTCACCATTTACCATCGCAATTACTGGTTTACCTGAACTCATATAGCTTTGCACCTTTCCAGGCAATGTATATGAAAAAATGGGAATATTTTTTAATGATAAAAATAAAAATGTTGAATAGTAGTAAAAGAGTGGCATATATTTAACGGGGTATTCTCCCAAACAAAAAACATTATTTTCAAGATCTTCTTCTTGAATACATCTGATTAGTTCTTTTTTATATCGACCATCGCCAATTATAAGAAAAATTACTTTATCGATGGAGGTAGAATTTTTAATCCCTTTTAAGATGCTTGGAAAGTCTTGGGCTTCTCCTATATTGCCAGTAAATGTAAAAATTACTTTATCTTTCCAATTAGAAAACAACTTTTTTACTTCAATATCTTCATCGCTACCAAGCAAAACTTCTTGAGTAAAATCTGATTCAATCCATTGGGGTAAATAAAACATCTTTGAATTATCGATACCCATTTCTTCTAGCCTTGGCTCAAAACCTTTAGAGCTCAAAAAGAGCTTGTCAGCTGAAGAATAAATATATATACATAGCTTTTCTATGGGTTTCATTAAAAAACTAGATTTGATGCCGCCACTGTATAGACTATCTGGCCATATATCTAAAACCCAAAAATAAAGTTTTAAATTAAAGATTTTTTTATATATTATTGCTGGAATCATTGAAAAGATTGGAGATAACTGTATCCCCAAAATTACTCCAAATTTTCTTTTTCTCAGTTTCAATAAGCTATATATAGATGCATTTATTACAAATGAAATATAATTTAAAGCCAAACTTAACTTATTACTTCGCCTTAAAATTTGAGGAACTCTGTGCACTACAATTCCATTATAGTTTTCATATTTTTTTCTATTTTTAACAAAATCTGGAAATAATTTACCCGAAGGATAGTTTGGAGAACTTGTTAATACTTCGATATCAAAACCTTTGCTTTGCAATTCTAAAACTAACTCATTAACTCTAAAATTTTCTGGCCAAAAATATTGAGTAACAATCAAAACTCTTGAGGGTGATTCATGCATTAGTACTTCAATACTTTTTCCATACAACCCTATTTACATAATCAGTATAGCTTTGGACTATTCTAACTACTTTATCGCTAACATTAGGTGCTCTATAATCATCTACTTCATGCAAAAGTCTTATGCTGCCTGAGGGCTGATCTTCAAGAATACTTAAACCTTGAATAATTCTCTCTTTTTCTAAACCAACCATCATGACGGAGCCCTCTTCCATGCCCTCTGGTCGCTCATGAGCTTCGCGAATATTCAAAGCAGGAAAATTCATTATTGATGATTCTTCATTAATTGTACCGCTGTCTGACAGAACAGCCTTGGCATTTTTTTGTAGACAATTATAATCACAAAATCCAAGCGGTTTCATAAGATGGATATTTTTATGAAATTTGATTTTATGATCATCTAGTCTTTTTTTAGTTCTTGGATGTGTAGATACTATCAATGGTAATCCATATAAGTCAGCGATTGTATTTAATGATTCAGTTAATTTTTTTAACTGTATTGATATGTCAACATTTTCTTCCCTATGTGCACTAATGACAAAATATTTTTGTGACTCAACTCCTAAATTATTAAGAATTTCTGAATTATCAATTTTCTCCATATAGTGATTGAGGACTTCATACATAGGACTTCCTGTTTTTATAATTCTGTCTGCGGGAAAACCCTCATCAATTAAGTAATTTCTAGCAATAGTGCTATAAGGCATGTTTATATCGGCAATATGATCGACAATCTTTCTATTTGTTTCTTCCGGCACCCTCTGATCAAAACAACGATTGCCTGCTTCCATATGAAAGATTGGAATCTGTCTCCTTTTTGCAGGTATAGCTGCAAGGCATGAATTTGTATCGCCAAGAACTAACATTGCATCTGGATTTTTATCTTTAAGTAATTTATCAAAATTAATTATGACTTGGCCAATGGTCTCAGCAGCATTATTGCCAGCAGAATCTAAAAAATGATCTGGATCACGTATCTCGAGATCATCAAAAAAAATTTTATTTAATTCAAAATCATAATTTTGTCCAGTATGAACGATAGTATGTTCACAATAAGTATCAAGTTTTTTAAAAACTCTTGAAAGCCTAATAATTTCAGGACGTGTGCCAACAACAGATATAACTTTTAATTTTTTCATATTAGTCTTCCTCATATAATTGTCTTGCAAATGTATCAGGTCGCTCTGGTTCAAATACCTCGTTTGCCCACAACATTACAATTAAATCATTGTTTCCAATATTTGTAATATCATGAGCCCAGCCTGGAATTGTTTCAACAATTTCTGGTTTGGTGCCACTCGTACAAATCTGGTGACGTTCACCAGTAATGATATTTTCAAACTTAAATTTTGCCTCACCTCTAATAACTAAAAATTTTTCATTTTTTGTATTATGGTAATGGCCTCCTCTGGTAATACCAGGATGCGCTGTAAAAAATGAAAACTGTCCCGAATCTTGAGTTTTTAGCATTTCACAAAAAACACCCCTGTCGTCATGATGGCTAACAATACTATAATTAAAATCTTTAGGTTGTGTATAACTAATATAAGTAGAATATAAAGCTCTTTTTAAACCTAATCCAACTTGCTCAGTTTTTAATGTAGTTCTATTTTTTTTGAATGATTTAAGTATTTCTGCAACTTCACCAACAGAAGTATTATATTCGACCGGCACTTTACAAAACCCTGAGGGCTTATCTTTTTCAAGATGCTCAATTAAAGCATCACATAGGTCATCTATATATAGCAGAGTGACTTTTGAATTTGGGTTATTAATTGTAATGTCAATTTCATTAAGTATGTTGTAACAAAAAGTTGCCACAAATGAATTGTAGTTGGGTTTGCACCACTTTCCAAAAACATTGGGAAAGCGGTAAATATATATTTGAGCTCCTGTATTCTTCGAGTAACTTTTAATTACTTCTTCAGCAGCAAATTTACTTTTCCCATATGCATTGTCTTGCTCAGCTTGTGTTGAAGATGCTAGAACTATAGGCAAGCACTTACCAATTTTGGTTATTGTGTTGACAATAAATTTACTTAGATCAACATTACCAGACTCAAACTCTTTTTCATCTTTGGGGCGATTTACTCCAGCAAGATGGAATATAAAATCAGATTTTGTCAATAATGCTTCTATTTTTTCTTTGCTAGTATCCCTATTAACTTCTAAAACATTGTAATTATTTTCTCTTAAAAAAAGGCAAAGATTCTTTCCAATAAACCCCTGTGCACCTGTAACAAGAACTCTCAATTAAACACCCTCGGGTACATGAGTTGAGCCATTTTTAATTTCTTCAACGAATTTAAGCTTTAGAAGCAAAGAAACCGTAGATTGTTTATCTAATCTTTCCGTATTATGAGAATTGTAATCTTCAACTAAAGATAAGTCTTTTTCACCAACTTCATGAAATTTTGAATAATTTAAGTCTCTGTTATCGCAAGGAATTCGATAATACTGACCTTGATCTTCAGCAATAAACATTTCTTCTCTGGAGCATAGTGCCTCGTAGAGTTTTTCACCATGTCGAGTACCAATTATTTCAACGGGATGATCTTGTTTGCCAGTAATTTCTAGCAAAGCATTAACTAGAACTTCAATAGTTGCTGCGGGAGCTTTTTGAACAAAAATATCCCCATTCGAGCCATTAGTAAAAGCATGCAAAACTAATTCAACAGCATCTTCAAGGGTCATCATAAATCTAGTCATATTAGGGTCTGTAATGCTGATTGGTTTACCCGAAAATATTTGACGAAGAAATAAAGGAATTACTGAACCTCTTGAAGCCATGACGTTGCCGTATCTGGTACCACAAATCATAGTAGTTTCTGGATTCAGGTTTCTTGATTTAGCAACCATAACTTTTTCCATCATAGCCTTCGATATTCCCATTGCATTAATTGGATAGACAGATTTGTCGGTACTTAAACAAACCACTTTTTTTACACAGTTTTTAATAGCTGCATTCAAAACATTTTCAGTTCCCAATATGTTAGTTTTAACAGCCTCTAAAGGGTAAAATTCACAACTTGGAACTTGTTTTAATGCTGCAGCATGGAAGATATAATCAACACCGATAGTTGCTTCAAAAATACTTGCATGGTCTCTTACATCTCCTAAATAAAACTTAATTTTAGGGTTTTTATATTTTTTACGCATATCTTCTTGCTTCTTTTCATCTCTAGAAAATATTCTTATTTCTTCTATATCTGAATCAAGAAATTTATTAAGAACGGCGTTACCAAATGAGCCTGTCCCACCTGTGATTAAAAGAATTTTGTTTTTAAAAATACTCATATTATTTTCCATTAAATGTTTGTAAAAAATCTATAGTACTTGAAGCAGTTTTTTCCCAAGAATAATCTTGTGCATAATGATGTGCTTTTCTCGAAATATCATCCCTGATGCTTTGATTTTTTAAGATTAATTCTAACTTATTTTCAAGAGATTCTACTCTTAAAGGATCAAAATATATACCGCCATCTTTTAAAATATCTGGCATTGGCCCATATTTTGAACATAAAATTGGAAGACCGGCTCCCATCATTTCTAGTAAAATATTTGGTAAATTTTCTGAAGTTGAGCCAAAGATCCCAATATCGGCATTCTTATAATTAGAATGCAGCTTATCAAAAGGAACCGGCCCCAAATAATCAATCCATTTTGAATCAGGATCATATTTATGCATAGTTTTCTTTAGCTTAACTAGTGATGGCTTATATGCGGACCCAATTAAAATTAATTTAACTGGTAAATTGGTTTTGTTTCTATAATTATGTATAGCCCTAATGATATTCGAATGATGTTTATATTCATCGATTGTTGAAACATAGAGAACATTGATTTTAGTATTCTCTCTATCATTTAACATCAAATCATTAGATCTAGGAGACAAAAGGAATCTTTTATTGATTCCATGGGGTATTAATGCAGTCTTTTTACTTTCTCCAATCTTTTTAGTAATGAATCTTTTTGCATAATTACTGAGAAATATTAGCCCATCCACCCTTCTGAATGATCTTGTTTGTACAATTCGAAGAAACAATAATTTTATAAAAAATATTGAAGGAAAATATCTCTTAACCTCATTCCATTCAAAAGGTAGCATGTTTCTACTCATCGTGACAGCTGGTTTAAAACTTCCAGAATAGCTCCCGCCAGGAGCAAAAACTATATCACTGCCGCCTTCAAATGCTAACTTTGAAAGAATAAACCTTTGCCAAAAAGACCTAAAAAATAAATTTTTTTCTAGATATCGATGATTCTTATGTAGGATTTGTGAATGACTTCTTAATGCAGATAAAGTCTCTACTGAACCCCAAACTTCAAAGATTATATTCTTATTAGATTTGAAGTCTACATGGTTTAGAAATTCTATTAGATGTGTCCTTCCCCCACCCCTTCGAAGATTCGATGCATCAATACATATTTTCATTTATCCTAACTTAAAAATATTCATAAACATTATTATCTCAATTTAAAATCTACATTATTTAGAACCTGTATTTCAAAGATCGAGTTGAACTTAAAGATACACACAAAGAATATACAATAAACAATATTAAGGTAAAAATTATCCCATTAATGATATTCTTTTCACCATACCATAGCCAGTGAGGCGCCATAGTTAAAATCATTGCTAAAAATGAAATACTAAAAATATTAAACTTACTAGACAAGAATCGTTCAAGAAAAACTAATCCTGAATACCAAAAAATTGTAATAAAAAATATCCCTAAAATACCAAATGCTCTAAATGGAAGCACGAGCGCATGTGTACCACCTTGCCCAAAACGCATTTGATTTGCGGGCCCAACTCCATTAGCAAATGGTCGATCTATGCTCAAAGCATCTGAAACAAATCCAGGTGGTATTGATAAAAGAAGATCGTAATAATCACGCCCATAATTAAAATCAAGCAAGTTATTTATGTAATCACCAGCAACACTTAATGGAGTAAGAAGAACAGCTGTCCATGTGCCTTTAAAATAATTAACTTGATCCGCGTTATCTGATGACACAGCTTCGGATAGGAGATTTACTGCAAACCATATATCTTCTCCACTAAGATTACTTCTTACAGCTGATAGAATAAAGCTTGATATAAAAAGCATCAAAGTAAATAGAATAACTTTTAGCTTGTTAACTCTATAACTTAATGTTCTATTCCTAAAACGACCACACCAATATGTCAAAATAAAAAATACTGCAAAGAGCAAAGTAATACTATCCCTATCCCCTCTCATAAACTGGAAAATTATGACAACATATAATATGAGGAAGTAAATTATAAATCTCTTGATGGGTCCTCTATATTTATGTGTATCAAATATTGCATCAAGTAAAGCAAATATAATTAAAACATATGATCCAACCCAGGCTGAAGAAAAATTAATGTCTCTGCTAACTGAACTTGTTTGCGCATACTGTGACACAAAAATACTTTCAGCTGGGGCTGTAATATATGATAAATAATAGCTAAAAATGCAAAATATTATAAAAAAAGGAAATAAAAGCGTATTAAATCTCATTGGGATCATCTCATTATTGTTGAAACCACTATTAAGTTTTATTTCACGAGTTAAAAAGCTATTTATAAAAACAAAGCTCAAAACACCAGTTGCTGCCATAGATATTAACAATCGAATTACTTCTATATTGTAAGAATAAGGATTTGAAGCAAGACCCCACATTATTGATGGTTTGGTTGTGAAATCAAACCATAGATACGGTACTAAATGTATAAATGGAAGAGAGTATATTGCAATAATTAGAAAAGAAACTAAGCCAATTCTTTTATCTATGAAATCCTTGACTATAAAAAAACCAGATATTGCCATAACAGTAATGTTTAAAGTTAATGGAGGTAAAAATCCAGCGAAAAAACAGGAAATATTTATAATTAAAAACGTTGAAGAAAAAATTAATCTTATAGGTGATCCAATTTTCATATCTTCTACTTCAAATTTTAGATTCTATCTTTAAAGAAATTCATAAATGCTTCTTTTGCTCTGTAGGGTGAACTTCTAAGAAAAAATCTAATATATTTAAAAACATTAACTTTTTTTGAAAACTTTTCATCATAATTTTTTATTTTGGATTTGTATTCATCAAGACTATCTTTGTACATCACGTTTATATACTGTACAGATTGGTTAGTACTATCTGTCATGTGAATATGGCTTTGATGGCCAACATCAAACTTTTTTCTAATAGCTAATTTTTTATATCTTGGATCATATGCAAGTCCTGATCTCCTTGCTAAAAAACCATCTTCTGAACTATCAAATAATACAAATATATCTGATGGTGAAAACTCTGCAGCTCCACTTGATGACCAATTTCCGCCTCTCAGATGATCATATGCTAGCCTTTTATCTTCAGTGTTAAGATGATCATAATTAAGAATACTAAAACCATAATCATCTAAAGAACTCTTGAAACTTTCTATTGTATGATGATTATGAAATCCTTCTTTAAGAACGCATATTATTAAAGTTATTTCTTCTTCTAGCTTCTGCTCTTTTAAGTGACGACGTATCCACTTATTGGAGTTGCTTAATAATTCAAGAGTATCATCATGTGGTTTCCATCCACATTCATGCATATACTCATCTAATTCCTCAAGAGTCTCTCCAGGCAAAACTCCAAGAACTGATGAAAGATTTTTAATTTTAAGCATATAGTCATTGTCTGGATTGTTCGATATCTTTAAATCTGAATAACAAGTTGGTATGCCTGAACTAAGGCCTTTATGGTACAAACAATGATAGATAAAACTATTCAGATAATCTTCATTATTAGGCACTCTATAACCATTAAAATCTATAGAGTCTTCTAACATTTTTCTAGATAAAAAAGGTGTGTAATAAGGTATTCTAGCTGCATCTGATGGGCCTGAAACTGAATACATATCTACCATTTCTGTTCCTGGATTTTGCATGAGGAAATCTGATGCTTCTTTTTCTAAATCATCTTCCACCAAAATATCCAAATCTCCACCAACACGACCACCTAATGGGAGATTTTCAAAGAATCTCAAAACAATATATTTTTTACCAGTTTTATTTAAGTAGTTTAAGAATCCCTTATATCCTATTTGTGAATTTACAGAATAATGATATGTAGTTCTAGCATTTGGATTTGTATATAAAATAAAATAGCTTGGTATAAAACTACCAACCTTCAATATCCCAGAGAAAGTAATTTTTGCATTCGGATTATTTTTTCCTAATAACAAACGCCTTATTAAGCCAACTGCGCCAATATAGAAAAATAAATTAAAAAAGGATAGATGGAACAATACATACTTTGATCTATACGGGTATTTTGCTAATCCGTGCAATAAGCTGCGTCCACAAAGAACGGTTAATTCTCCACAACCCTGAGTAACTTCATCACTGCTGACATATGTTTCAAATTTTGAGTTGCTTGAGGATTTATTGATGAATTTTAATTTATAGTCTCTAAAAAATTCATGATTCTCAACTTTTTCACTCAAATTTAGAGAGGAATCAAATACCATACAGCTTGGATTTGCTGAAAGATTATCAAGTTTCAAGATCATTTTTTTCTCCTTCAAAATATATTTCTAAATAATTATTGATAAAATTTTTCCAATGAAACCCATTATTTTTTGGATTAGTAATAGTAATCTCATCTGGACTTGATCCAAGAAAAGCATCAATTTTTTGCACACCTTCTTCAATTGTATTTTTTTGGATGATATATTCCTTGTCAATTACATACTCTGGTATGGATTCAATATTACTTACAAAGCATGGTAATCCGCTCGTTACTGATTCTAGTATGCATAGTTGAGGATTTGTGCTTAATTTCCGAAATGGAAAATAGCAAGCAATTGTTTCTGAAAGAACTTCTTCTAATGATATTTTTTTAGGGTACGGATATCTATATATTTCAATATTTGAAAGGTCTGATTCAGCAATTAATGAATCCCAATGAGGCCTTATCATTATTGTAAATTTAATTTTGGGATACTTTATAGCTAACTTTTTAAATACGCCAAAAGCTATATCAGCACCATTCTCATATGAAGGATCGCGCCAAAAGGTGATTCGATCCTTTCGTTTTTTTTCTATTTTTAACTCTCTTATTGAACCATGTTTTATTACTGAGTTCCGAATTCCCAAACCACTAAAATGATTTCCCATATATTCTGTACTACACACAATTTCGTTAATCTTGTTTAATAAATAGAGAAAAATAGACGATCTAATCTGAAAAGGTTCAGATGGTGTCCAAACTACTTTTGTATTATTTATAAGAATGCTTATTACACTAGCAAATAAGCCAACGCCCAGTGAGCCATGAGTGAAATGAACTACCGATGCACTTTCTTTTTTAATTATTTTTATTAATTGAAATAAAGCCTTTATGGCATTAATAATACTGATCTTGTTGCTGTGTCCAACATACATAACATCCCTTTTATTTCTTTTTCTTGGGTCACTAATGTACTTTATTGGTATATGAGACATCTCTGGAGGTATACTTTTTCTTTCATTAAGATTAGTTACCAAAGCTGTACTATGACCTTTTTTATCTAAGTCCATTGCTAATTTGTATGGAACTTGAATGTGGGCTGATCTGACGTTTTCAAAGCCCTTTACAACACCAACCTCAAATGCAACTATAAGAATGTTATTAGCCATAGATCATCTCCGAGCGAATATGCCTATAATTGGAGGAATATAACCAAATTTTTTTACTAAGTTGTAGCTTAAAATAAAGATAAAAATTAACTCAACTATTGTTTTCCAAGCGACAATAAAAAGAAGGCTTATATCATCTAAAATAAAAAACATAATACCAATACTCATTATTAAGAACATTTTAAAAACAACTGCTGTGTTAAGAAAATCTAGATTCTGCCAATGAATATTTAGCTGGCTTAAAGGCCCAATTAATAAATTTACAAGAGGGTGGATTAAAATTATATAAAATATTAAATATGATTCTTTAGGTAAAGAGAAGATTTCAAATATATCAAAAAAGCTTGTGACGCCTATGAAAGTGATGAAAATAAGAAAATAAAAGAATAATCCAGACTTCATTTCTGTTTGAGCCTTAATATTTAAATTTTTTACATCACCTCTTTTTATCATTTCTGCATATGGAAATGAATTTATTAAGTTAAGTGAGTTAAAAACTGCCATAAAAGCTAAAGAAAATTGCATAAGTAATTTGTATTCTCCACCAGATGATTCATTGATAATGACTATTATTAATGTAATCTCAACAAATTCCTTGAGTTGGATAAGTGAGTTATATATCCATATCTTTAAATCTGTTTTTTCTATATTTTCTTTATATTTAGAGAATTTTATTATGTTGTAATTCTTAATTAAGCCTAGTCTGGAATCAATAATAAATTGAAAGATGAAGGCACCAAATAGTGCAAAACCTAAAATTATATGCAATTGAAATTCAAATTGAAATCCTATGAATATAAGTAAAATAATAAAAATTAAATGTCTTATTATCATGTCTGGAAGTTCTGCAATTCTTACAAATCTTGATGTCCTTAGGTAAGAGAACCTTATGCGTTGTGAGGAGATCAACAGAAAGACAAGAGATAAAACCAATGTACTAGCAAGACTTTGACCAATTCCATAATATAAGATCAATGAAAATAGTGGGAAGAGAAGTATTGAGTTTGTAAATGTTATTCTATGTTGAATATTATAAAGTTTTATTTTTCTTTCCAAACTCAGGCCAGAAGCCTTCCTTATGAAAGACTGAGCAAAACCAAGAGACGATAATGAAATAAATAACATCAATAGAGTTAGTGATTGAGAATACGAACCGTATATATTTAAGCCCCCAATATCTATAATTAACTTTGCAGAAAAAAATAACAATAGCATTGCGATTAACTTAATCGCTAAAGGAACAAATATCCTAAGATATTGCCTCTTAAATTTAGCTAATTTTGTTTTTATTAACATGCCATTCAATAGATTTTTGCAATCCTGCTTTTATATCAAACAAAGGATTGTATCCAAGTTGTTTTTTAATTTTTGAAATATCAGCTAAAGAGTGTCTAACATCACCTTTCCTAAAGTCTCTATAATTTATAGCCTTAGAATATTTAAAGTCATATTTATGCAGTTTTGATATGATAAGATCAATAAGTTCATTAAGAGAAGTTTGATTGCCAAAAGCGACATTGTATATGTTAGCGCCATCTTGTTTTGATACTGCTGAGAGTATATTTGCTTGAATTACATTCTCAACAAAGCAAAAATCTCTACTAGTCTCTCCATCTCCATTTATATAGATTTCTTTATTATTTATGACCGAATCAATCCATTTAGGAATCACAGCCGCATAATCTCCATTTGGGTTTTGTCTTTTACCAAATACATTAAAATATCTCAACCCGTTGCTATTAAAGTTATAACTTTTTGAAAAAACATCTGCATATAACTCATTTACATATTTAGTTACCGCATAAGGAGATAACGGATTTCCGATATTTTCTTCCACTTTTGGGAGTGAAGGATGGTCACCATATGTTGAGCTACTGGCAGCAAAAGTAAAGCTTGAAACTCCAATATCCTTAGATGCATTCAGCACGTTAAGAAAACCAGTTATATTTGCGGCATTTGAATTAATAGGATTTGCAATGGATCTGGGCACTGATCCAAGGGCAGCTTGGTGCAGAACATAATCAACACCTCTTACTACATCAGTACACAAGTCATAATCACAGATATCACCCTTGTAGAATATAAAATTTTTCCACTGATGTTCTGCTACAGATACTTTTACCTCGTCTAAATTATCCATAAATCCAGTTGAAAGATTATCTAAGCCGATCACTTTCTGGTTCAAATTAAGCAAAGCTTCTAGTAGATTTGATCCTATGAAACCAGCAACTCCTGTTATTAACCATGTCTTTGGCGATAACATTAGATCCTCGCATGTTGACTCATAGCTGCGCATTATTGATTCTCACAAAAAAATATTAAGTATATTAAGCTATAGTTGAAGATCAACTGAATTCCTGTCAAAAATTGACTTTAAATCAAAAACTAAATGATTATCTTTTCCCAAACCTTTTAAAAGAGATAGTCCCATTTCTTTAAAATATGAATGGCCGACAGCAATAACAATTGCGTCATAAGTTAAAACATTTGGATTATTTATTAAATCAATGTTGAATGCATCTTTGACCTCAACACTTGAGCACCATGGATCCATTACATCAATGTTTACACCATAAGACTTTAGCTCATCAATAAGTTTTATTACCTTAGTATTCCTTATATCTGGGCAATCCTCCTTAAAAGTAAGACCCATGATTAATATTTTTGCTCCGGTGATTGAAATATCATTCTTAATCATGGCTTTAATTAACTTAGATGCAGCATAATTTGCCATATTGTCATTAAGTCTTCGGCCCGCAAGAATCAAATCAGGATAATAGCCAACTGATTGAGCTTTGTGTGTTAAATAATATGGATCAACTCCTATACAATGACCTCCAACGAGACCTGGTTGAAATGGGAGGAAATTCCACTTTGTGTTTGCAGCCTCAAGAACATCATGTGTGCTAATATTTAATTTATCAAAAATTATTGCTAGTTCATTAATTAAGGCAATATTAATATCTCTTTGGGTATTTTCAATAACTTTTGCAGCTTCAGCAACTTTAATAGACGGTGCCATAAAAGTGCCCGCAGGTATAATACTAGAGTAAATTTTATCTACCATCTTAGCAGTTTCATCACTAGAGCCAGAAGTTACCTTTACAATATTTTCTATGGTATTTTCTTTATCGCCTGGGTTAATTCTTTCAGGTGAATAACCGACAAAGAAGTCTTTGTTAAATTCAAGTTGGGAAAATTCTTCTAGTATGGGTACACAAACTTCTTCAGTTGCTCCAGGATAAACAGTTGATTCATATATGACAACATCGTTTTTATTTAGAGCTTTTCCAACAGTCTCACTAGCAAAACATAGTGATGTTAAATCTGGTTTTTTGGAATTATCAATTGGAGTAGGAACGGCTACAATATATATATTATAGTCATATAAGATATCTGCATCGGATGTAAAACTTAGATTGGTTGCAGTTTCCAAATCAATAGTTGTTACTTCAAGAGTGGTATCAGTGAAATTTGATAATTCGTCAATTCTTTTGCTATTTATATCAAAACCAATAACGTTATATTTTTTGCTTAATGCTACAGCTAATGGCAATCCAACATAACCCATTCCCAATACTGCAATCTTTAAATTTTTATAATTGTTCATGATTCTTATATAGCCATTTAGTTGTTGATAAAACTATTCAAAGATTAAAAGTTATCACTATTTTTAGGATTGAATAAATAATGTCTAGACAAAACTATAAAAATGCTGAGCATTCCCCCAATAATAGAGCCAAGCAAGCAAATGAGTGCCCTATTTGGTTTTGATTTCTTTTCAGGAACATATGGAGGCTCGATGGCAAGCAAAATATAGTCATCGTTAATGCTTGTAATCATTTGAGTCTCAATCTGGGCCTGAATCAGACTATTTATTGAGCTCTTTATTTCTGTAAATGGTGTAGAGATTAACTCTTCTGAGAGAAACTCTAAAGCTTTTTCTGAGTCATGCATATCCTTTCTTCTGATGAGCTCGTTTGACTCTCTAATGATTAATTCAAGCAAATCATGAGCAAAGATAGGTGAAATATGCTCTATTTTGATAGTTGTAAAACCTGTAATTTTATCTTGAGATATTGAAAGAATATTATTTTTATATTCTTCGTGAGCATCTAGATAAGAAGGCACCAACCCTTTGTTAATAGCTTCTTTTTTCCATGACTTGGTTTTTGCATCATATAAATTTTTATCAAAAGAAAGTTTGCTTGTGGATTCATCAAAACTTTTTGGAATCATTATTGAAGGCAAAACATCTTCAAATTCTATAAGATGTTTAACAAACTCTCTTGATTTAATTAATTCAATAATTTGAGCTGTTTTATCCTTTGAAGAGCTTGATGGAAGAGTTATACCTGCCATAGATGCCAGGCCCCTGTATTGAGATAGGTTTTGATTATCAGATTGCGATCGCGTAACTAGCAATGATTGAGACTTATAGTAATTAGTTAATGATAGCGAATATAAGATAGACAAAGTTGAGATTGCTAAGGTAAAAAATAATATAAATTTTTTTGAGTTCCATAAGATGCGAGAAATCTCTTTGAGATCTATTTCATTTTCGTAAAATGTGTCTTTTTCGTTCATTTATAAATGTTTTTAATAGGTTTAGTATATATTTAGAACGCTTATCCTCTTCCTTGAATCTTATCATATATTTATTCTGAAGAAGCAAAACTAATTAATAATATATGTTTTTTTAACACATATTTTTAAATAGATAATATACTATGCAGAAATGTAATTTAATAATTACAATTGATAAAAAACTATTATTTTTTG
>MDTD01023536.1_pt1 | contig 17750 bp, 18 predicted proteins | sample 811221 | NCBI WGS metagenome assembly MDTD01 (sample SAMN05326646, study PRJNA326480) | marine metagenome | isolation source: seawater | place: Pacific Ocean: South West | collected 2011 | reverse complement strand
CGGGGTGTTCGCCCGCGCCTTCGAACTGGCGATGCGGATCGAGCGCGAGCGCTTTCTCGGGGCCGGGCATTACGAACGCACGCCCGGGCGCCGGGGTTATGCCAATGGCACCAAGCCCAAGCGCATCGACACGCGCGCGGGCACGGTCAATGTGCAGGTGCCCAAGACGGCCGGGCACGAGGGGGAGCCATTCTACCCGCAATCGCTGGAGCGGGGGCGCAGGTCGGTGCGGGCCGTCATGCTGGCGGTGGCCGGGATGTATGTGAAGGGCGTATCGACGCGGAACGCCGAAGCGGTGATGCGCGAGTTCGGCATCGAGAGCCTGTCATCCTCGCAGGTCAGCCGCGCCGCCAAACTGCTCGACGAGGAACTGGCGGCCTGCCCCTCTGCGATCCCCTCGCCGTCGCGCACCGCCAGATCGACCCGGCGCAGAACCTCGGGCAACCAGCCGCTGCCCTTGAGGAGCCGCTCGGCTTCGGTCGCCATCTCGCCCTTCTTCAGGTGATCGAGAAGCTGGGCAGTCCCCTCCCCCTTCGCCTCACGCACGGCCTCGAGGATCCGGGCCTTCGGCACACGGTTGAGATAGCCATCCACCGTCGGTTCCCAGCCCGCCTCGACCATGTCGAGATCGACGGCACGCGCCACCAGATCGGCATGGGCCATGCGGCGGGTCAGACCGCTGGCGGAGATGCCCGCCCCATAGGGGTTCACCTTCTCATGGAGCGCGTTGATGCCGAAGCTGAGGCAATGCGCCAGGAGCGCCAGACGGCTGCCCTGGTCGAGCACGGTCAGATAGTCCCAGAGCGCGGCATCGTCGCCAAGGGGCAGATCGGCCTCCCAGGCCGCGTGACGCTCGTCGACCAGCTTGGCCACCACGCTGTCCTTGAGATCGGGCACCTGCGCGGACATGTAGACGTGACGCACCGAAGCCTCGAGACAGCTGCCCGAGGCCGAGGAGGTGCGGAAGGTATCCGTCACCAGCTTCAGGAGCAGGAGCGTCAGCGCCACGTCGGGCGACCGCCCGATGGCCTCGCGTAGCGCCAAGGTCCGGTGGGCGGTCAGTTCCATGACCAGCCGTTCGGGCAGCGGCTTCAGCGCACCGTCATCTTCCTCGTCGGACGGATCAGCACCGATCGGTTGACCACCCGAGGTGATGACAGTGCCCCCAGCGGAGGCTGCAGAGGGCGTCCAGCCAGAAGCCCCGACATCACCCCCCTGCCCCATGGCATCCGCGCCATCGCCCTCCTGGACCGCGGACTCCTCGCGCGGCTCGTCTTCGGGCCGGACATAGCCGCGATAGACCGCGAGACTGCCGTCCCGATCCAGCGTCACGAAGACGCCCGCGCGAGCGACCTCGGCCGAATCGTAGATCAGCGGCCGCTGCTCAAGCGATTCCATCGCCATCTCGAGCTGGCCGAGCCGCGCGTCGATCTCCTCGGGGTATTCGTCCTGGCCGGAATATTCCTCCTCCAGTCCGCGATACTCGGCGAGGAGTGAAGCGTGGGCCGCGCTTTCCTCATCGGTCATCGGCGCGGGATCACCGGCAAGACGCCGCAGGCCGTGGCTGTAGCCGTAGGGCAGGTCGGTCGCGACCTCGATCTACTTCCAGCCTTCGGCGGCAAGCGCCTCGGCCTCCGACTGAAGCTTCTCAGTGACCAGCCGGTCGAGCAGGACAGGGTCCTCCAGCCAGCCACCGTCATCGCCCTGGAAGAGATCGCGCAGCACGACACCGCCCGCCGCCTCACAGGTATCGACGCCCAGGAAGACCGCGCGGCGATCAGACGCCCGGACCGAGGTCTCGGTCAGCATGCGGCGGATCGCATACGTTGCGACACGCAGACCTCGATGGCGAAATGGTATGCGACGGAGATGGCTGTCGAAATCGCCGGAAAGGCCGTGCAAATCCATGGTGGCAACGGCATCACCAGGGAGTTTCCCGTCGAACGGCACTTCCGCAGCGCGAAGGTCCTGCCGATCCCCGATGGAACCACCGAAATTCAGAAACTGGTCATCGGGCGCAATCTGACCGGCCTGAACGCGTTCCGAGACGGGTCCTTGCCATCCACCCAACGGATTGAAGCTACCGGTCTCCAGCCCGAATGCTTCCGGATTTCCGGCGTTGTCGGCCCTGCCGGGTAGCGCGGCAGCGGCAGCAGGATCAGCCCCGCAGCGCCGAGATGCCCAAGGCCCCCTGCGCCAGAAGCAGTGCCTGAAGCTGGTTGGTGCCTTCGGCAATCGTCAGGTGGCGCACGTCGCGGTAGTAGCGCTCCACCGGGAAATCGCGGGTATAGCCCGCCCCGCCATGCACCTGAAGCGCGGTTTCGCAAACCCGGAGTGCCGTGTCAGAGTTGTGGCGCTTGGCCATCGAGCAGGCACGGCTGCGATCCGGCGCGCCCCGGTCCAGCGCGTCGGCCGCCCGGCAGGCCAGCAGCCGCGAGGTTTCCACGCCCGTCATCATGTCCGCGATCATCTGCTGCACCAGCTGGAAACCTCCGATCTTGCGCCCGAACTGTTCCCGTTCGCCGGCATAGCGCAGCGCCGCCTCGTAGGCGGCGATCGACAGGCCAAGACAGGTGAAGGATACAAAGCAGCGGCCCACGTTCAGATAGTGCTTGGCGATGGCAAAGGCCTCGCCTTCGGTGCCGATCAGGTGATCGGAGGGCAGCGGCATGTCCTCGAAGAGCAGCTCGCCCAGCGGGCAGGAGTTCATCCCCATGCTGCGCACCTCGCGGGTCGAAAATCCTGGCGCGCCGGCCTCGACCACGAAGGCCGAGACGCCCGCGCCGTCACCCTCTCCCGAACGCGCGAAGACCACCCCCAGATCGGCTCCCGTCCCGTTCGAGATATAGAGCTTGCGACCGCTCAGCCGCCAGCCGTCGCCGTTGCGCCGGGCCCGTGTCTCGACATTGCTGGCGTCGGAGCCGACATTGGGTTCGGTCAGCGCAAAGAAGGCGGTCTTGCGGCCCGAGACCAGATCGCCCAGCCATCTTTCCTGCTGCTCCGGCGTGCCGCGCTGAGCGATGATCATCAGGACCAGGTTCGAGGTGCTGACGATGCTGCGCAGCGAGGGCCAGACCTGCGAAAGCTCGCACAGAAGCGTGCAATAGGTGAGGTAGTCGAGCCCGGCCCCGCCCTGCGACTCGGGCAGCAGGCCGCCCAGAAGGCCGAACTCGCCCATCTTCTGCAACACGTCGCGCGGCGGCGGGCGGTAGGCATCCTCGTGCTCCTCGACGAGGGGCGCGACCTCGGCGTCGAGATACCTGCGGAAGCTCCGCCGCGCGGTTTCCTGCCAGTCCTCCAGGTCGAACTGCATCCGCCCTCACTCCGCCTCTACGGCCTGGCCCAGGATTTCGGCCTGATGCTCCCCCACCTCCGGGACATCGCCCGCCGGATCGCCCATCCCCGCCATCGGCACCGGGAAGGCGATCACCTGCGCCTCGCCAACCTCGTGCACCACGCCGCGCGCCTTCAGATGCGGGTCGCGGGCCAGATCCTCCAGCGCGTTGACCGGGGCGAAGGGCACGTCCTCGGCCTCGAAGACCTGCGCCCAGTGCGCATAGGGACGCGCGGCGATCAGCGGGGTCAGGGCGGCGCGGATCTCGTCCGAGCGGGCGGTGCGTGTGGCGAAATCGTCGAGCGCGGGATCGTCGAAGCCCGTCATCCCGGTGGCGCGGATCAGGCGGCGGAAGAAATGCGTCTCGATCGCGCCGATGGTGATGTATTTGCCGTCGGCGGTCTCGAAGATGCCATAGGCAGTGCGGCGCAGGATGTCGGCCTTGGTGATCTCGCGCCCGGCGCGGCGCCCGGCGTCCCACACGCCATAGCGCGGGGCGACCCAGCTGGCCAACGCATCGGTGATTGCCACGTCGAGATACTGGCCCCGTCCCGAGGCGTCGCGCCCGCGCAGCGCGGCCAGAATGGTGATGATCGCATACATCGCCGCCGAGAGATCGCCGATCGGCACGCCGGTGGTGTATTCGGGCGGCCCGTCGGGCGCCCCCGAGATCGCCGCCGCGCCGGCCATCGCCGCGTAGTTCAGATCATGCCCCGGCCAGTCGCGCGCCGGCCCGGTCTGGCCATAGCCGCTGACCGAACAGTAGACGAGGCCGGGATTGAGCGCCGATAGCGTCGGATAGTCGATTCCCAGTCGCGCAGTCACCCCCGGCCGGTAGCCCTCGATCACCACATCGGCGCGCCTGGCCAGCCGAAGGAAGGCGGCGCGGTCGGTATTATCCTTGAGGTTCAGGGCGATGCTCTTCTTGCCGCGGTTCACCGCCGCGAAGAGGCCGGGGAACAACACCCGCGCTGCGTCGCCGGCGGGCCGTTCGACCTTGATCACCTCGGCCCCCATCTCGGCCAGTTGCTGCGTGGCATAGGGACCGGGCAGAAGCTCGGTCAGATCGAGGACGCGGAGCCCCGAAAGCGGTGCGGTGCCGGTCATTTCTCTTCTCCTGTCATTCGTCATCTCCGATCAATTTTCATCTCCCTTGATGCCAGCGCGGGCAGGATCCGCGATCCCGGCGCGTTCGGCCGAATCGTCCTGTGCCAGGATCATGTCCCAGATCTTCTGGCCCTGCGGGTTTTCTAGTTCTTCCATCAGATGCGCCAGCAGCCCGGCCGACCGCCCGATCAGCGCAAAGGCCCGCGCCCAGACCGGGGCAAGTCCCATGTCCGAGACCGTGGCTCCGACCGCGCCGGCGGCGTTGATCGGCAGCAGCCGGCCATATTCCTCGCGCGCGGCGGCCTCGACCGCCACCATAAAACGCCAGTGCCGCCCGTCGAACCCGTTCTCGGCGGCGATGCGGCGCAGGACCGGCGTGCGGGGATCGCCCGCCACATGGATCGGGTGGCCGAGGCCCGGCACGATGCGGCGCGCCGCGCGAAAGGCGCGCACCACCTCGCGCGCGCGGGCGGCGAAGGCTGCCTCGTCGTCGCTGTCGGTCAGCCCGCCGATCTCGTTGCGGGTGAAGGCGGCGGCGTTCTGCATGGTGCCCAAAAAATGATTCCCCGCGCCCAGCAGACCCGCAGCCACCGCCCCCTGAAGCGATTCCGGCGCGCCCAGAATGGTCATCCGCGCGGCGATGGCGCTGGGTGTGAGGCCGTGGTCGGTGGCGGTGACGATGATCGCGTTGGTCATGGCGCGGGTGCGGGCGTCGGGCTCCTTCCCGGTAGCGGTGAAAAAGATCATGTCGATGAAATCCATCTTGCCGAGGATCTCGTCGGCCAGGTCGCGCCCGCGCACGAAGATTCGGTCGCGGGTGGTGAAGCCTATCTCGGTCCTGATCGTCATGGCCTTGCCCTTCCTTCTGTCTCGGCCGCCGCGCGCAGGATCACCGCGTCCAGCACCATCGCGCCCGTCGGACCGGCGCGCACTGGGTTGATGTCCATCTCCGCGATGTCGCCGCGCGCGCCCAGGGCGGCCACCGTCACGAGCAGATCGGTCAGCGCGTCCAGATCCGCGCCGGGGCGGCCGCGCAGCGGGCCCAGCAGCGCGCGGCCGCGGATCTCGTCGATCATCGCCCGCGCCTCGGCCCGGCCAAAAGGCGCGGCCCGGTGAGACACATCACCCAGCGCCTCGACCATCACGCCGCCCAGGCCGAAGCTGACCACCGGGCCGAACACCGGATCGCGATGCAGGCCCGCCATCACCTCGACCCCCGGTCCCTGCTCCATGCGTTCGACAAGGGCGCGGTCAAGCCCGTGGCCCTGCCGGGCGAGCGCCGCCGCCATGGTCTCCCAGGCCGCCGCCAGCGCCTCCGCATCTGCCAGCCCAATCGCCACGGCCCCGGCCTCGGTCTTGTGCAGAAGACCGGGCACCAGCGCCTTGAGCACCACCGGAAAGCCGATCTCGCGTGCCGCGCGCTGAGCCGCGTCGGCGCCGGCCACGACCCGGCCTTCGGGCACTGTCAGGCCAAGGGTGGCCAGCGCCGCCTTGGCCTGCGCCTCGTCCAGATCGCCGGGGGGAAAGTCGGGCAGAGCGGGGGCCTCCGCCTCCGAAAGCTGCCAGTCGCCGCGCCAGATCAGCCGTCCGAGCGCCGCCACCGCCTTGCCGAGGCTGCGAAACGGCGCAAGGCCTGCCTCGTTCAGCTTGGCATAGCCCCGCGCGCGATGGCCGCTCATCCAGACCGGCAGCAGCAGCGCCGGGCTGTCCGGCCCCAGCGCCGCCATGTCCTCGGCCGCGCGGTCGGTGATCGGGCCGTAATCGGCCGGGATCGGCAGGAGTACCACATCTGTGGACGGATCGCGCGCCACCAGCGACAGGCAGTCGTGGTTGAGGGTGTCCTGGGTGAAGACCTGGGTGGTCAGGTCCACCGGGTTCTCCACCGCCGCATAGGAAGGGGCCAGCGCGCGCAGCCCGGCGCGGGTGTCGGGGGCCAGGTCCGACAGGGTCAGCCCGGCGTTGCCCACCATGTCGGCGGCCAGCGCCGCGGTGCCGCCCGAGAAGGAATAGACGCAGATCCCCCGCCGCGGGGCGATACCCGCGCGCTCGAACAGCGCCGCCGTGTCGATCAATTCGTCCAGGTCGTCCACCTCGACGATGCCGTGCTGGCGGAACAGCGCCGACGTGACCGCCGCCGATCCGGCAAGCGCGGCGGTGTGGGACCGGGTGGCGGCAACGCCATAGTCGGACTTGCCCACCTTCATTGCCACCACCGGCTTGCCCGCACGGGCAGCGGCGCGCGCGGCGCGCAGGAAGCGCGGCCCGTCGCGAAAGCCCTCGGCCAGCAGCGCGATCACCCGGATATCGGGATCGCCCACCATGTGATGCACGAAATCGGCCATCGTGAGATCGGCCTCGTTGCCTGTGGAACACCACAGGCCGGTGCCGATGCCGCGCTCGCTCGCCTGGATGAAGGCGCGGCCAAGCCCGCCGCCCTGGGTGACCAGCCCGATGCCGCCGCCGAGCCGGTCGTCCTTGAACACCGGCGAGAAGGTCAGACCGAGGCGGCGGTTGATGTTGCTGAGCCCCGGCGAGTTCGGCCCATAGATGCGCATCCCGCTTTCCCGCGCGATGGCGGCCATCCCGGCCTCGGTGGCGCGGCCCTCGGCCCCGGTCTCGCCGAAGCCCGAGGTGAAGACCACTGCAAACCCGGTTCCCGCCGCCGCGCAGTCGCGCAGCGCCGCGATCACCGCCTCGGCAGGCAGGCACAGCACCGCCACATCGACCGGGCCGGGCAAGGCCGACATCCCCGGATAGGCGCGCAGGCCCAGAACCCTGTCGCGGCCGGGATTGACCGGAAAGATCTCTCCGTCGAAGTCGGAATGTTCGGCAAGGTTGCGCAGGGTGTCGCAGCCGACGCTGCGGGGCCGCTCGCTGGCGCCCACAATCGCCACGCTCCGCGGTGCCAGAAGCCGCGAGAGATCCGGAAACCCGTCCGCCCCCATTGGCTCAGGCGTCTTGCGGCGCGCGGCGGACGAGCAGCTTCCACACCCCTTCGACCACGGTCTCGCCCCGCTGGTTGATCGCCTCGCGCCGGAACGACAGGATACCGCGCCCGGGCTTCGAGGTCTCGCGTTTTTCGGCCAGGGTGACGCGCACCCCGATCGTGTCGCCGATGAAGGTGGGCTTCGGGAACCGGCACTGCATGTCGAGAAGCCCCAGCAGCGAGGGTTCGAGGAAGCTGTTCATCAGCATCCGCGTGGTCAGTCCGGACATCACCGACACCACCAGAAGCCCGTGCGCGATGCGCTGGCCGAAGGCCGACCCGGCGGCGTATTCGGCATCCACATGCAGCCGGTTGAAATCGCCCGAGAGGCAGGCGAAATTGGCCACGTCGGCCTCCGTGATGGTGCGGGTGGGGCTGTCGAAGCTGTCGCCCTCGCCGAAATCCTCCCAGTAGAGCTGCTGGCCCTCCAGGGCCGAAAGGTCGGGTCGGGTCATCGGGGTTCCTCCTCCTCTGGCAGCGCCAGCACCGCCTCCCTGAGCTCGGCCTTGAGCACCCGGCCGGTCAGGTTGCGCGGCACCGCCGCCATGAACACCACGCGGCGTGGGCGCTTGTAACGGTCGAGCCGGGCCTCGGCATGGGCGATCACCTCGGCCGCGGTCAGCCGGGCGCCCGGCGCGGGCACGATCACCGCACAGATCGCCTCGGTCCAGCGGGGATCGGGCAGGCCGACGCAATGCGCCTCGGCGATCGCCGGGTGGCTGGCCAGCGCCTCCTCGATCTCGGGGGCATAGACGTTGATGCCGCCGCTCTTGATGATGTCGCGCTTGCGCCCGGTGAACCACAGCAGCCCCTCGGCGTCGATCCGGCCCAGATCGCCCACCGTCAGGTAGTCGCCGCGCCGGGTCTCGGCGGTCAGCGCCTCGTCCTTGTAGTAGCCGTCATAGCGGCTTTCGCTGCGGGTGCAGATCTCGCCCACCTCGCCCTGCGGCACCTCGTTGCCATCGTCGTCGAGGATCTTCAGTTCGACCCCGAAGAACGGGCGGCCCACGCAGTTGCCTGCGAGGTTGCGGTGCAGATCCTCGGCGGTGAGGTTGGCATAGGGGCCGGCCTCGCTGGAGGCGGCATAGATCATCAGCGCATCGCCGAACTTGTCCAGCGCGGCGCGCTTGAGGTCGGGATACATCTCGCCGCCGCCCGACTGCAACGTGCGCAGCGAGGACAGGTCGGCACTGGCGAAGCCCTCGGCCTCGACCATCCGCTGAAGCATGGCCGGCAAGAGCATGGTGGCGGTCAGCCGTTCGGCCTCGATCAGCCGCAATGCCTCGGGCCCGTCAAAGCGGCGCATCAGATAGACGCTGGCACCCAGATAGAGCGGCAGCAACGTATAGGTGCAGCCGGCCGAAAGACAGATCGGAAGCGCCGAAAGCGCCCGGTCGTCGGGGCGGAAACGCTGCTCTATCGCGCGTTCCTCCATGCCGAACAGGCTGCGCAGCGCGCCCTTTGGCTTGCCCGTGGTCCCCGAGGTGTGCAGCATGATCGTGGTGCCATCCTGCCCTCGGGGCGGATCGGGCGGGGTCTCTGTCAGCAGGTCCGACAGGCGCGGCAACCCCTGCGCGGCCTCGGCCCCGACGCCCAGGGCGATGATGTCGCCCACCACCGTGCGGAACATATCGACATGATCGAGCGCCGCCTCGCCCAGCAGCAGGGCCTTGCTGTCGGCGCGGGCCACCACCTCGGCCATGATTTCGGGCGCGATGCGGTAGTTGATCGGCGCGGGGATCGCGCCCAGCCCGGTCACCGCCACATAGGCGGCAAGGAAATCGGGATGGTTTTCCGAGATCACCGCCACCTTGTCGCCCGGCCCGATGCCGCGGCGCGCCAGCACCGTCATCATCCGCTCCACCCGGTCGAGGAACTCCGTATAGGTCCGGCTCGTCCCCTCGAACACCACCGCCGGTTTCCTTGGGAACCGCCGCGCGTTCAGCCTCAGGGCGTGCAGGAATGTCATCGCCATGGTCGCCGCCGTCAGGTAAAGGCCGAGATCCCGAGGATCTCGCGCCCGATGATCAATGTCTGGATTTCCGACGTGCCCTCGGGGATCAGCCCACCGCGGGTGTCGCGGAACAGCCGTTCCACCGGGTAATCGGTGGAATATCCCAGCCCGCCATGCGCCTGCAACGCCATCGAGGCCACCTCATGCGCCGCTTCGCTGGCATAAAGCTTGGCGATCGAGCATTCCTTGCGCCCGGGCAGCCCCGCGTCCAGCGCCTGCGCGGCCCGGTCGGTCAGGGCGCGGGCGGCCTCGGTGCGCACGGTCATGTCCACGATCAGTTTTTGCACCAGTTGATAGCGCCCGATCACGTTGCCGAACTGCCGACGTGTCTTGACGTAGTCGATGGACAGATCAAGCGCCCGCTGCGCCGCACCGGTCGCCCCCGCCGCCACGTTGAGCCGGCCGTAATTGAGCCCCGTGAGGATCGCCTTCAGCCCTTTGCCCGCAGGGCCAAGCAGGTTCTCCCTGGGCACCCTTGCGTCGCGAAAGGCGAGCTGCGAGGTCGCCGTTGCCTTGATGAACATCGTGCCCACCCGCGAGGCCTCAAACCGGGTTTCGGACGGATCAACGATGAAAAGGCTTAGATCGCCCTCGCAGCCTTCGGTAAAGGTCCGCGCCACGAGGATTCCGACGCGGCCGTTGACGCCGTTCGTCGTCCACAGCTTGCCACCGTTGATCAGCCAGTGGTCGCCCTTGTCATCGGCGCGGGTCTGGACCGAGGCCACGTCAGAGCCGTGGTCGGGTTCGGTGATCCCCACCCAGACCGGCATCTCGCCGGCCATGACGGGTTTGAGCCATTTCTCCTTCTGCCGCGCATCGCCCAGGTGATGCAAGAGCGCGATGACGATGTTGACGGTGTTGAGCAGCACCCGCAGCGAAAGCCAGCGATACCCCGCCTCCTCCATCATCATCGCCCATGTGCGGTAGCTCAGCCCGTAGCCGCCCGCCTCCTCGGGCAGTAGCCCGCCGAAATAGCCGAATTCGCGAAGCGCGCCCACCATCTCCCAGGGCATCTCGCCCGCTGCCTCGCATTCGGCGATGCGCGCCTCGGTCAGCTCGCGCACCATGAAGCTGCGGATGCTGTCACGCAGCATCCGCGCCTCTTGCTCTTCGACACTGGCGGATGCCGCGACACGATCATTCATTTCAGCCATACCGCCCCCCGGTGATGTGCAGCGTCTCGCCCGAAATGTATTCCGCCGCATCCGAGGCCAGGAACACCACACCGTTGGCGATGTCGCGTTCGTTGCCCAGGCGCGGCACGGTGTTCATCGCCAGCGCCCGCGACTTGATCCGGTCATAGTTCGGAAGCGCCTCGATCATATCGGTGGCGATGAACCCCGGTGCTATGGCGTTGACGGTGACGTTGAAGCGCCCCTGCTCCATCCCCAGCGCGCGGGTAAAGCCGATGATGCCGGCCTTGGCGGCGGCATAGTTGGTTTGCCCCGGATTGCCGAGGTAGGCGCGCGACGAGATGTTGATCACCCGGCCCCAGTTCTGTTCCATGAAATGCGGCACCACGGCGCGCGAGCAGTTATAGGCACCCTTCAGGATCACGCCCACCACGGCATCCCAGTCCTGTTCGGGCATCTTGGTGATGTAGTTGTCGCGGGGAAAGCCGGCGTTGTTCACCAGGATGTGGATGGCCCCGAATTCCTCGATCGTGCGCGCGACAAGCGCGTTGACCTGTGCCGCGTCGGTGACGTCGCAGACGATGCCGATCGCCGCATAGCCATCGGCAACAAGCGCAGCGCGGGTGGCTTCGGTGGTTCTCGGGTCGATGTCGGTGATGACGACCTTCGCCCCTTCCTCGGCCAGCGCGCGTGCCGTCACCGCACCGATCCCGCGACCCGACCCGGTGATGATTGCCACCTTGTCCTTCAGTCCCAGTTCCACTCTCAGCTCCTTTCGGTTGCCTAATATTCGCCCGAGAACACGGTCACGATTTCAGGGAAGAAGGCGATCAACGCCAGAACCGCGAACTCTGCCAGTACGAAGGGCATCACCCCCGCGAACACCCGCTTGAGCGGCACCCCGGTGATCGAACTGGCTACGAAGACGTTCATCCCGATGGGTGGCGTGATCAGTCCAATTTCTACGGTCTTGGTGACGAGGATGCCGAACCAGATCGGCGAGTAGCCGAGCTCCATGACCATCGGAAAGACGATAGGCATGGTCAGGATCAGGATCGCCAGTTGATCCATGACGCAGCCCAGCAGCACATAGATCACGATCAAGATCAGGATCACCATGCCCGGCCCGATCTCCAGCCCCTGCACATAAGAGACCAGCGCCTGCGGCGCCATCGTGAGGGTGACGAAATAGCCGAAGATGTGGGCACCGATGATGATGGTGAAGATCATCGCGGTGGGCCGCGTGGTGCGTTCGAGCGCGCCCATGAAGTCGCGCCAGCCCATGCGCCGCAGCATCACGGCAGCGATCAGGATCGCGCCGAAGCATCCCACCGCCGCGGCTTCGGTGACGGTGACGGCGCCGGAATAGATACCGGCCACCACGAACACGAACAGCACGATCACCGGCCACAGCTCTCGCAGCGACAGCATGCGTTCCCGCCAGCCATGGCTTTGCACCGGCGGCGCGAGCCTGGGGTTCAGCATCGCCCAGGCCATCGTGATGCCGGCAAAGGACAGCGCCGTGATGATGCCCGGCACGATGCCGGCGACGAACAGCCCGCCGATCGAGGTTTCGGTAATGATGCCGTAAATCATGAGCACGACCGAGGGCGGGATCATGATCGACAGCGTGCCGGCCGCCGCCACCGTGCCCACGATCATGCCGCGGTCGTAGCCGTATTTCTCGGCCTCGGGCGCGACGGTGCGGGCCATGGTCGCGGTGGCGGCGGTGGACGAGCCCGAGACGGCCCCGAAACCCGCGCTGGTGAAGACCGTGGCCACGGCCAGCCCGCCCGGCAGGTGCCCAACCCACTTGTTGGCGGCGCGGAACATGTCGGACGAGATCCGGCTGGCCGACAGGATCTCGGCCATCAGGATGAACAGCGGGATGGCGGTCAGCATCCACGAGGCGGTGTTGCGATAGGGGGCGACCGACAGGATCCCCAGCGCGAGGTTAATCCCGCCGATCAGGTAAAGCCCTGCAGTGCCGGCGATGCCCATGGCGAATCCTATCGGCATCCCAACGACGAGAAGCCCCGCCAGCAGCAACGACACGGGGGCGAGATATTCCATGTTCAGATCGTCCGATCCGTGATGTCGCGGAGGCGCTGCACGTCGCCCGCCGCGTTCGCGAGAAGCCGCAGCACGATCAGCAGGCAGCCGATCGGCGCGATCACCAGGGTGGTGACGAGGGGCGCGTCGATGTCGCCCGAGGTGCGATATCCGAAATCCCATGCCTTGAGAGCCTCGCGCGAGGCCGCGTAGCACACCAAAGCGAAGAACGCGGCCGCCGTCAGACGCAGGATCACGTCGAGAGCGGCGCGCACCTTGTCGGGCAGCGCGTCGAACAGAATGCCCACCCGCACATGGCCATCGTGCATCTCAAGATAGCTCAGGCTTCCGAACACGATGATGGGCATCAGGTAAAATTCGGTGGCACCTATGACCCCCTCGATCGGGTCGTTCAGGATGTAGCGTGTGAAGACCTGAACGAGGATCAGCACCAGCATGATCGTCAGCGCCGCGCGCGAAAGCCAGTTCGCCCAGGTATCCATCCGGACCATCGCGCGGCCGAGAGGGCCGCGCAATCCCGCCTTGGGCGGCGGCGTGGCATCCCCACCCGGATCGACATCGTGCGGGTGCACGGCCGGACCCCCTTACTGGCTCTGGTACTTTTCGATATTCGCGCGAAAAGCCTCCAGCACCTCGTCGCCGGGCAGGCCGCGCTCTTCCATGCCTGAAACCCAGGCATCGAAGACCGGCACCGTCGCCGCCTTGACCTGCTCGCGCTGCGCCTCGTCGAGAACGATGACCTTGATGCCGCTGTTGCGCATCTTGCCTTCAAGCTCGGCTGCCGAGCGGTCGGTTTCCTCGGCGACGCGCTGCATTGCCTCCTGCGCCGCTTGCTGCATGGCCTCGCGGTGCGCGGGCGCAAGCCCTTGCCAGACGTCTTCGCGGATCACATAGGGCGCCCAATAGACAAAAAGGTCGATCCCCATCACTGCGGTGTCGATCACTTCGTCGAGTTTGTAGGAATAGACGCTGGTGGTCGGGAAGATCGTGCCGTCGACCGTACCGGTGCGGATCGCCTGATAGGTTTCGGGGCTGGGAATGTCGACCGGAGCGCCGCCCAGGGCCTTGACAGATTCCGCCATGTTGCCCGCGATGGTTTTCAGCTTGAGCCCCTTGATGTCCTCCAGCCCGTCAATCTCCTTGCCACGGGTGAAGAGATTGTAGGTCGAGGTCATCACGCCCCAGACCGGGCGCATCCCGTTGGCAAGAAAATCGTTCTGCAGGATTGGGTCTGACGTCACCGTGTCGAAGAACGCCGGCGTGCCGACCGTGCTTTGCGAGAACAGACCCGGCAGCGTGTGCACGCCTGCCAACGGCATCGTGCCCCCGTTATAGGCTGGTGGAACATAGCCGATATCCACCACGCCCGACTGCACCATCGAGAACATGTCGCGCAGCGAGCCGAGTTGCCCGGCGCCGAAATACTGGAACTTGACCTCGCCGTCGGTGAGTTCGGTCACACGATCCATCCAGTATCTGGTGCCGGTCTCGACGATGTAGTGGCCCGGCGGAAAGGTGTCTGCCACCTTGAGCGTCACCTCGGCGACCACGCCCTGCGGCGCCAGCGCGCCCGCGATCATCAGCGCCGCGCCTGCGGCAATCCGATCCAGTCGGTTCAATAGGGTCATCGTATGTCTTCCTCCCGGTGGCGGCCGACGCTTGTGGTACCCGTGTCGACCGAGTGGCGGTCGGCGCCTCACCGGCCCGACCTTGGTTGGCCTACCGCGTCCAACCTAATCGCCACGCGACCGGCCCGGTCAACGGGGAAGGGTTGCGCACCGCCTCCCCGCCGCCAGATCGCACATATGTGCGGAAGAGGTCACCGAAAGCCGCGGCGGCGGCCGCGCGCCAGTCGCCGGTCAGTAGGACCTAGGTGTCACATCCCGGAAGGTAGTATGGCTGTTTCTTGAACATCTTTGGCTTGAGTTTGTGCCAATCCTTCATCGCCTGCAAGGGCGACTTGCTGCCCAAGGCTGATTGCGGGAGTTGCTGGTTGTAGAGCCAGACATAGCGGTGCAGCGTGGTTTCTAGCTCCTCGCCGGACCGGAAATGGTGGCTTTGCAGCACTTCCTCGATCCTGCCGTTGAAGCGCTCGACCATGCCGTTGGTCTGAGGCGATTTCGGCGGGGTCAGGCGGTGCTCGATGCCCAGTTCGGCGCAGAGCGTGTCGAACTCGTGCTCGCCCGTCGCCGCACGCTTGCGCAGGCCAAAAAGGCGGTCGGTGAACTCCTTGCCATAGCACGTCGGGAAAATGGGCTACCGACGGGTTATGGCCACGCGCGCAGCCCCCAGATGGCGCAGCGTGTGGCCATAACCGGGTCTCAGGTCTCAACAGTGGTTCTGCTGAACCACACTGCAGAGGAGACCGGCTATGACCGCCACCCATTCTATCGCGCCGACCCTGTTGGTCGCCATCGACATTTCCAAGCATCGCCACGAAGTGCTGATCGGCATTCCGGGCAAAAAGCGCCGCCGCCGCATAACCATCACAAACACGCTGGACGACTTCCAGCGCCTGTCTGCTGTCCTCGCCAGCTATGACATGCCGGTCCGGATTGGATTCGAGGCGACCGGCAACTATCACCGCACGCTTGCGCACCACCTCGGTCGGGCGGGCTTCGAGCTGAAGCTTGTCTCCTCCGTCGGTCTGGCCAGGACGCGGGAGGCCCTGCACAACAGCTGGGACAAGAATGACCCGAAGGACGCCCAGGTCATCCTGCACATGCTGGAGATAGGCGCCGTGCAGTTCTTTCACGATCCGCTGATCGTCGGAACCGCCGACATCCAGGAGCTGTCAAAGACCCACGAGATCGTCTCCCGTTCGAAGACCGAGCTATGGCACCGCATTCTGACGCACTACCTTCCGCTGTATTTTCCCGAGGCCGAACGATTTTACCGAATCTCGCGGACGGATTGGTTCCTGGCGTTCTTGGAGAAGTACCCGTCGCCACACATGATCTCGGCCATGGACCGGGACGCCTTCATCGCTGATGCTTGGGACGTCGTTGGCCGGAAGGTTTCCAAAGAGCAATTGCTTTCAGATATTTACGCGACGGCCGTTGGTTCGGTTGGACTTCCAGTCAACCGGGATTCCGATGCGGTCCGCATGTTCCGCCTCGTTCTCGCAGAGGGCCGCAGCCTGGTCCGGCAACGCGATGAGATCGAGGCTCGGGCCGTCGCGCTGCTGTCGGATCTGCCCGACTATCAGCTGCTGACGACCATCCCCGGCGTCGGCCCGATCAACGCCATGACCATCCTGGCGGAGGCTGGCGACCTACGCCGCTTCCGACATCACCGGCAATTCCTGAAGTTCTGCGGCATGGACCTCGCCACCGTCCAGTCCGGAATGTTCCGCGGTCAGAGCCGGATCTCGAAATACGGCAATGCCCAGCTGCGGCGCAAGCTCTGGATGGCCGGCCAAACCGCTGTTCTCAAGCGGACCAACAGCTTCCGGGACAAGTTCGAACGCTACATCTCGAAGGATCGACACAATGCCCATCTGCGCCGCAAGGCCTACACCGCGATCGCGGCCAAGATGGCGCGCACCGTACACGCCGTGGTCAAACACGGCAAACCCTATCGCCCCTTCTTCGAGGGGGTGAGCCCAGGCGGAAGGACCACTCTCTCACGAGCCGTGGAGGCAGCTCGCTGACCTCGTAGATAATGTTCGGGCCTTCTGCTTGGGATTTGGGATCTCGTATTGAGGACGGTGAGGGCCGCCGCCGTGCGTACCCTGTGTTTGCTATGGAAGAGATCATTTCTTGACGGCAGAGCCCGTCTGGGCAACCGTAACAGGGCGTCCGGGACACCGGACGCCCCATGACCTGCTGACCTGAGCGGCCAGATTTTCCCGACATAGGACGTTATCTGTGAGAATGGTGCGGATGCGGATCGGGCAGGCGCGCTCAAGGTCGCGCAGGAACCGCCGGGCGTTGGCCGCGGTCTTTGCCTTGAAGATGCGGATGAAGACCCATCGAGTCGCGCGGTCGATCGCCACGAACAGGTAGCGCCGAGAGGTTTCATCAGCCATTTGAGGCAGATACTTCACGTCGATGTGGATGTAGCCGGGCTCATAGGCCTTGAAACCGCTGTGCTTTGGTCGGGCTGCCTTGGCCTGCAGGTCGCGCAGGTTCCCAACTCCGTGGCGGCGCAGGCAACGATCCAGCCCCGAGCGCGAGACATCCGGGGTCAGGAACTCGCGCACGACCGCCAGCAGATCATCCAGCAACGACTTGCGCAGCGCCACGGCGATGACCTCCTGGGCCGGGGGCAACGTCGTTTGCAGCCGGTGCGGCGTGTGGCTGCGGTCCTCGACGCTGTCGCGCTTGCGCCACTTGTAGACGGTCTGCGGGGTGACACCGAAACGCGCGGCCAGCGCCGTCCCGACCTCGGCGCTCTCTTGGATCGCCGTACGCACCTTCGGGGTGGTCGTCGCCTGCTTGTGAAGATGGATCAGCATGGTCGTCCCCCGGCCCGAATGTTCCCCAAGACCCATCTTGCCATGAACAGAGCAGATCACCGAGGGGAAATGTGATCATCCGTGACGGAACAGCTATTGGCTGAAAAAGGACCGTGAGGGCGGGTTCCCGCAGGATTTCTATGATGCGCTGGCGCGTGAGGGGTGGCTCGGCATCTGCACCGCCGAGGCCCAGGGTGGAGCCGGGCTGGGCATCACCGAGGCGGCGATCATGATGCGCACCATCGCGGAATCGGGCGCGGGCATGTCGGGTGCCTCGGCGGTGCATATCAATATCTTCGGGCTGAAGCCGGTCGACCTTTTTGGCAACGAAGAGCAGAAGAACCGTATGATCCGGCCCATGGCCGAGGGGCGGGAGAAAGCCTGTTTCGCGGTGACCGAGCCCAATACCGGGCTGAACACGACGCAATTGAAGCTGCGGGCCGAAAAACGCGGCAATACCTATCACGTCACCGGGCAAAAGGTGTGGATTTCCACTGCGCAAATGGCGGACCGGATCCTGTTGCTGGCGCGGACCACGCCTCTGGAGGAGGTGACCAAGCCGACGGAGATATACGCAGAAGTTGGTGACGCCTGATCAGGCGGCAGCTTGAAGTTGGCGGAGGCCGTCGCGGAACTCAACCCCT